>ERZ791884.22-NODE-22-length-232258-cov-5.656938_pt1 | contig 232258 bp, 194 predicted proteins | sample MGYA00509941_ERZ791884 | MGnify/ENA primary metagenome ERZ791884 (study PRJEB30046, sample SAMN00792095) | human gut metagenome | study: EMG produced TPA metagenomics assembly of the A metagenome-wide association study of gut microbiota in type 2... | reverse complement strand
CGGATGTAACGGAACCATTCTTGGTAGATGCGATTCTTTCCTGTAATTCACCCATTTCTGTAGCCAATGTCGGCTGATAACCTACGGCTGACGGCATACGTCCGAGAAGTGCGGATACTTCCGAACCAGCCTGTACGAAACGGAAGATATTATCGATGAAGAGAAGCACATTCTGATGCTCTACATCACGGAAATATTCTGCCATTGTAAGTCCTGTCTCAGCGACACGCATACGAGATCCAGGTGGTTCATTCATCTGTCCGAATACCAAAGCTGTCTTATCAAGTACACCTGATTCTCTCATCTCTGTCCATAAGTCATTACCTTCACGGGAACGCTCTCCGACACCGGTGAAGATGGAATATCCACCATGTTCTGTTGCGATGTTATGGATCAGCTCCTGGATCAGTACGGTCTTACCTACACCGGCACCACCGAACAGACCGATTTTACCACCCTTCTGATAAGGGCAAAGCAGGTCAACGACCTTGATACCTGTTTCCAGAAGTTCCTGCTGGGTAGACTGCTCTACGAATTCGGGTGCAGCTCTGTGGATCGGTTCATAGGAAACTCCTTCCGGAGCTGGTTTATTATCAATGGGAGCACCCAGTACGTTAAAGATACGTCCTAAGGTATTTTCACCAACAGGTACGGAAATCGGTTTTCCGGTAGCAATTGCTTCCATTCCGCGTACAAGTCCGTCTGTGGTTCCCATGGCAATACATCTGACAGTATCGTCACCAAGATGCTGGGCAACTTCCACAACAAGCTCTCCGCCATCCTGCAGAGGAACCTTGATTGCTTCGTTGATTTCCGGCAGTCTGTTACCGGTAAACTTCACATCCAGAACGGCACCGATAACCTGAGTGATTTTTCCTGAATCTGCCATTTCTTTCATCCTTTCTCGATTTTATTTGTTTATGAGATCGCGTTTGCGCCTGCGATAATTTCGGTCAGTTCCTGCGTAATGGAGCCCTGACGGGCACGATTGTAAAGAAGCGTCAGATCCTCGATCATTTCTTCTGCATTGCTTGTTGCAGCGTCCATAGCCTGCATTCTGGCTCCGTTCTCACTGGCAATCGCTTCAATCATACCGCCGTAAATCAGGCTGGTAATATATTTGGGAATCAGTAAATTCAAAGCCTCTTCATCCTCCGGCTCAAAGTTCATCATAACAGGATCATCCTCCTGAGCAGCTTCTTCCTCCTCGGAAACCTCCACCGGAAGAAGCTTTAACAGGGTCGGAATATGAACAACGGTGTTCTTAAATCCGGTATAGGCCAGATAAATCTCACTGATTTCACCATTTTCAAAGGCGCTGAGAACTTCCTTACTGATCTTCATGGCTTCTGCATAAACAGGATCTTCAATTACATCTGAATAATCAGCTCTAATCTCATAGTTCTTTGCAAGGGCATCTTTTCCCTTCTTACCAATTGCATAAATTGCCAGATCTTCGTTTGCAAGCTCTCCCTGGGTAATCAGCTTGATCACATTGGAGTTGTAGCCGCCTGCAAGTCCACGGTTTGAAGTAATCACAATGACTGCCTTCTTTCCGCTTTCACCGGACTTTAAATATTTATGCTCCAGATTCTGCGTTCTTCGAAGAATCGAATGTACGGTATTGTACATGCAGTGGAAATAGGTCTGGGATTTCTCGGCATTCTGCTTGCCTCTCTGCAGCTTTACAGTAGAAACAAGCTTCATGGCCTTGGTAATCTGCTGGGTACTCTGGATACTGCCCTTACGCCGCTTTATGTCTCTCATTGAGGCCATAATATCACCTGTTCCCTTCCGAATTATTTAAGAAATTCTGCTTTGAATTCTTCAATTGCCTTCTTTAACTTCTCCTCGGTTGTATCAGAAATTACCTTCTCCTGTGCAATGCCTGACGGAATTTCCGGATACTTTGTCTTAATAAAGTCAAAGAATTCTGACTCAAAACGGGTAATCTCCTCGGTAGGAACATCTAGCAGATACTTATTGGTAACTGCGTAAATGATAATAATCTGGTATTCAACCGGCATCGGATTGTACTGAGGCTGCTTTAATACCTCTTTAATTCTTTCACCCTGTGCCAGCTTTTCCTTGGTATCGGCATCAAGCTCGGAACCAAACTGTGCAAAGGAAGCAAGTTCTCTGTACTGTGCCAGCTCCACACGAATCGGGGAAGCAATCTTCTTCATTGCCTTGATCTGCGCATCACCACCAACACGGGATACAGAAAGTCCTGCGTTAACAGCCGGACGGAATCCGGAATTGAACATTTCGGTTTCCAGATAAATCTGTCCATCGGTAATAGAAATAACATTGGTCGGAATGTAAGCAGATACGTCACCTGCCTGCGTTTCGATAATCGGTAATGCCGTTAAGGATCCTCCGCCGTATTCATCACTCATTCTCGCTGCACGCTCTAACAGTCTGGAATGCAGATAGAATACGTCACCGGGATATGCCTCACGTCCGGGTGGACGCTTAAGAAGCAAAGAGAGTGTACGGTATGCAGCCGCATGCTTGGTTAAGTCATCGTATACTACCAGCACGTCTTCTCCATTCTCCATCCATTCCTCTCCGATAGCACATCCGGAATACGGAGCAATATACTGTAACGGAGCAAGCTCACTGGCGGTTGCTGCAACGATCGTTGTATACGCCATAGCGCCTGCTTCTTCCAGGGTTTTAACAAGAGATGCAACGGTAGAAGCCTTCTGTCCGATTGCGACATAAATACACTTCACACCCTGTCCCTTCTGATTAATAATGGTATCAATGGCAATTGCCGTCTTACCGGTCTGTCTGTCACCGATGATCAACTCACGCTGTCCTCTTCCGATGGGCACCATGGAGTCAATTGCCTTAATACCTGTCTGTAACGGTGTATCTACGGATTTACGTGTGATAACACCGGATGCTACTCTTTCAATCTTACGATATTTATCTGTCTGAATCGGGCCCTTGCCATCAATCGGCTGTCCCAACGCATTCACAACACGTCCTAACATGTTGTCACCTACAGGAACCTCAACTACACGGCCGGTTGTCTTAACCTGATCGCCTTCGCTGATGTTTCTGTGGCTTCCGAGAAGTACTGCACCTACATTATCCTCTTCCAGGTTTAAGACCATGCCGTAAACCTCTCCGGGGAATTCCAGAAGCTCACCCTGCATTGCGTTATTCAGACCATGCACACGGGCAATACCGTCGGCTACCTGAATAACGGTACCAACGTCTGACACTTCAAGATCTGAAGCGTATCGTTTAATCTGCTCTTTGATTACGGAGCTGATTTCTTCCGGTTTCAAATTCATTGGTCATACGCACCTTTCTTTATTATTCGCAGCCATTTCATGCCTTCACAGCTGCGATGATTCAAGTCACTTAACAGAAACTGTATCCTCACAGTTCCTACAGCTGTACCCTGAGTAACTGACGCTGCAGCTCGTACAGCTTTGCTTTTACACTGCTGTCCACAACACGGTCTCCGATGCGGATCACCATGCCACCGATCAGGTCATCTTCCACCTGATAATGCATCTCCATCTTCTTAAAATGAGTGGTTGCAAGCAGTCGTTCTTCAATTTCCTTCTTCTGGGCCTCGTCAATACCACATGCTGTGGATACATACGCAACTCCGATGCCTCTTTCCTTCTTCACTTCATCAATGAAATAATCGAGAATGGCATCGATTTCCGGATATCGGTCCTTCGCCACAACAATGTGCAGGAATCCGAGTAATTCCTTGGAAATATGTCCCTTGAATACCTCTTCTACGACCTTAAGCTTTTCTTCCTTAAGGATCTTGGGATGGTTCATGAGTTTTCCGAAATCCGGATTGGCATCAAGAATTTCTTTTAAGGATTCAATCTCCTGTAAGAATTCCTCTTCCTTTCCTTCTTCCACAGCCAGTTCGAACAAAGCCTCTCCATATGTTTTCGAAACTAGCTTTGCCATGTACTCTCACCTATTTCCTTCAAAGTATCATTAATCAGGCTCTCCTGTACAGTTGTATCAATAGATGCCTTCACTACCTTACCTGCCATCATGGATGCAAGTACTACCATTTCGCGCTTCATGTCATCAGCTGCCTTCTGTTTCTCCAGTTCAGCTTCTGTTCTGGCTCTCTCGATAATGGCTACCGCTTCTTCTTTTGCATTCGCCACGATCTTATTCTCATTCTCAAGAGCACGCCTTCTGGCATCGCTTAAAATCTTTTCTGCTTCTTTGTCGATATCTTTCAGCTTATTTTCATACTCTTCCTTAAGAGCCGCTGCATCTTCCTGACTCTTTGCCGCATCATCGAGTTCATCCTTAATCTTGTCGGATCGCTTCTTCATCATTTCACGAACCGGGTTAAACAGAAAATAAGATGCGACAAGGAACAATGCAAATACTGCAATGATCATCAGTGCGGAATCCGCAAGGAGCTGAAAGTCAAGGTCGAACAATCTTGGTTCCATATTGAGCCTCCTTTCTTAAATTTATTAATGTAAGACTCTTATTTTGCCAAGGGCTTAACGAACAGCAGAATGATTGCAATTAACAGACCATAAAGACCGGTTGTTTCGGCAACGGCCTGTCCTAAAAGCATGGTAGAAGTAACGTCAGACTTAGCTCCCGGGTTTCTTCCAACTGCTGCTGCTGCATGTCCTGCTGCAATACCCTGTCCGACACCGGGTCCGATACCAGCGATAACTGCAAGACCTGCACCAATTGCTGAGCATCCTAAGATAAAGTTCGTGTTAAATTCCATTGTTGTTTCCTCCTTAATATAAGCATTTAATTTTGGTTATTTCTGTTATGGTTCTGATGAGCCACACGCATCTGAAATGTATGTCATAGTCAACATACAGAATACATACGTCTGAATTGCTCCGGAGAACAGATCAAAGTACACATGAAGCGCTGCCGGCCATACATAGGCGATCTTGCTAAGCAGTGCATAAATCAGCGCCATAATTGCTGTTCCTGAAAGAATATTGGCAAACAGACGCAATGACAGTGAAACCGGCACTGCCAGGTTACCGATAATGTTAATCGGTGCCCAGATCGGCCACGGGTCACACAGATTCTTAAGTACGCCGGAAAGCTTCTGGTATTTCAATTCATTGTACCGGATCAACGTAAATGAAATAATCGCCAGTCCAAAGGTTACTCCATAGTCCGCTGTCGGCGGTCTTAAACCGAACAATCCGGAAATATTACTGAACAGAATAAAAATAAAAATTGTTCCGATATAGTTCCGGTATCTCACTGCATGCCTGCCCATAACACCGGCTGTCATCTTATCGAGCATTTCCACGATCAGCTCCACCACATTCTGAAAGCCTGTGGGAACCTCCTTTGCACGCTTTACCATATGACCTGCGGCAATGCAGAACGCTGAAATGATTAAAAATACGATCAGCACACACACATGGGTTGTCGTAATCCAGAGCGTCTGTCCAAACAATTCATAAGAGAATACTCCATGAACCATGAAATCGACGTCAGCTCCTCCTGACAACAAAATTCCTTGTCCCATCCTATATCACCTCCTTACATCTCTTCTTCCGGTATTTCTACCAAATCAGGTAAAATTTCTTCACCGTAAATCCATGTACTTACTTTCTTAGCAAAGAAATTGAGATAAGCTCCGATCTTAAGTCCCATGACTCCCGCAAAGATAATCAGGGGATTCAATGTATCCGTCAATGCCACAATTACGAGCACAATCGCAATCATCACATAACGGATCATGTAATGAACCATGATTTTCTTCGCTGCACCCTGCCGCCCGAGGTCAAGCCCCCGGTCAAGTGCCCACCACATATCAACGGCACACACCGCCGCCGTGGCAATTCCGATCCACCAGGCTGCGGAATAAAGTCCTCTTCCCGCAAAGAAGAAAAGTATAAGCTGTCCGGCTATTCCAAAGATCAGGATTCCTGTCTCGAGTTCAAACAGACTACGGTTCATTCTTGTGATTCTTTCTTTCATCCGGCTTCTTCTTACGCTTCCTTCCACCATGCAGATAGGCAGACTCTTCGCTTCCTCTCTGGTAAACCTGCCGTGCAAACCGGTACACGTTGTAACCGCCCGCAACAGCTCCTATGAAAAACAAAAGAATCATAAAGATGTCTGTTCCAAGCTTCCGGTCCAGCAGATTGCCTAAAAAGGCACAAATAAAAATAGGGACGATCATGTTAATTCCAAACTGTCCTATCATAGTCAATGCCTGAAATACACTACGATTGAACTTCACATTCTGCCCCTTTCTACCTGTCGTTTATAATATGTTACTTCAGAATCCGCATATTCAAACTGTAATTATGCAGTTCTCACATCACTTTTCTGAACTGATACAATTATACCCATTTTTCCCTTTTCTGTCTAGGAAAATTCATTGACTTTACATAGATTTAATAGTATTTTTAGATTATCAATTTTTCTTACCAAAGAAATCGAGGTGTTGTATGAAAAATCCCATCCTGTACCGTCGAAGAATTATCCCCGAAGAATGTATTCTATTAAAGGACGACCGTATTTTATTCTGTGATGAAGATCATATTGTGACAGCATGGAACACCCTCCATCCCAAGAAAGACCTGCATCACGGCTGGTCCTGTTACTTTCTGAAAGAGGGCTTTAAGGTCAGCCGGTTCTGCCGCGAGGACGGCTCTCTTCTTTACTGGTATTGTGACATTGTGGATTTTGATTACAAAGAAGACAAAAACGAACTGACCGTGATTGATCTGCTCGCTGATGTCCTTATTTATCCCGATGGATTTGTGAAGGTTGTGGATCTTGACGAACTGGTACAGGCCTCCGATGAGGGACGCCTGTCTACCCAAAACTTGAAATCCAGCCTTCTGAAGCTGAACAGACTCCTTACGATCATTTATGCAGGTGAGTTTCCGAAGCTGCGGCGTTATGTTGAAGAATTACGTTAAACATTCAGCTTAGAGGATTACTTTATTTACTGCTGAGACCGTAAGAAAATGATTTTGCATCGTAACTGTGAAGGTACTGAACAGTTACGACTTTTCTTAATGTCACGTCTTAGTAATGATGTTTCAGTAAAAAATATGTCCTCCGATCTGCTGTCCGGTCAGACCCTCAATCGGGGTTCGGAAGAACAGACAGTTTCCGACCGTAGTCTGTCCACCCATTGCAGCATCTGCCGCCTGATAACAGGCACTCGTTGCATCATCCCGTGCAAGGGCAAGAGCCAGCCGTCCGGTGCTTACCGGCTCAAACTGCCTGTTCTGGTAAATCACCCCTACAATCGTATCCGGAAATACCGAACTCATGACACGATTCATAACAACTGCGCCTACCGCAACCTGCCCTTCATACGGCTGGTTTCCGGCTTCACAATAGATCAGGTTGGCCAGCAGATACCGGTCACCCTCTGCAAAGGTTACTTCCGAAATATCTCTCCATGCCGATCTTGCTGCCAGTGCGGACAAACGCCGCTCCTCTTCCAGCTGCTTCTGAATCTCCTGAATATTCGCATTCTGGTCAGCAAGCTGCTGTTCATATGCCTTGATTTCGTCTTCGGTCTGCGCCATGTCACTCTGATATCCGGAAATCTTGCCACGTACACTGCTGACAAGACCGGATACCCGGCTCTGCTCCGCTTCTACCTCTGCTTTCAGGGCCTCCAGATCCTTCATTTCTTTCTGAAGTCTTGCTTCTGTTTCTTCTACCTCGATTCTGGTCTGCTTAAATGCCTCAAGCTGCTTCCGGTCATAAGCTGCAAGGCTTTCAATATATGCACTCCGGTTTAACAATTCTGCGTAATTTGCCGAACTGAATAATGTCTCCATCAGCACATAATCCTGACGCTCATACATGAACTGGATCCGCTTCTTCATCGCTGCATACTGATCGGCTTCAATCTGCTTCGCTTCTTCCAGCTCTGCCTGGGTCTTCTCGATTTCCTCATTCTTTGCAGCAATCTTTCCTTCGAGATCATCAAGATTCGCGCTCACTTCCTCCAGATTATCGTTGAGGTCACTGAGCTCTCCCTTAAGCCCATTCGTGGTATTCCGCAGACTGTCCAGTTCGTTCTGGCTTTCCCCGATCCGGTTTTCCGTATCCTTCTTTTTTTCCTTTTCTTCCTTAAGCTTCTGCTCCAGTTCTGATACCTTGTCCGCATATACCGGAAAAGAAGGATAAACGCACGCCAAAAGGACAATTGCCATAATTCCGGCAATTGTCTTCCGTCTCCGTTTATTCATTTTGGGAAAGCTTTTTCTCAAAGTAATAAAACCTCTTTCGTTAATCTTCCAGCTTTGCGATTCTGCGGACGTGGTTTTCGCCTTCGGAAAATTCGGTGTTTAAAAAGGTCTCCACAATCTCAATGGCAAGATTCTTTCCGACAATTCCTCCTCCGAGAGCCAGCATGTTGGCATCATTATGGAGTCTTGTCATCTTTGCCATATAGGGATCGGTACAAAGTGCACAACGGATTCCAGGTACCTTATTGGCTGCAATGGAAATCCCGATTCCGCTTGTGCAGACTACAATACCACGATCACACTGTCCGTCTGCAACCGCTCTTGCGGCTGCCTTTCCAAAGTCCGGATAATCACAGGATTTCCTGTCAAAACATCCAAAATCCTGATATTCATATCCCTTCTCCTCCAGATACTCTTCAATCTGGCATTTCAGATCATAACCACCATGATCACTTCCTAATGCTATCATAGGCTCCTCCTTTGAATCTATATTCTCTTCACAGGCTGATCACCTGATGTCCTGCTGCCTTCAGCAGACGGTTCATCGTAGCCTGTCCCAATCCGGTTTCTGCAAAGGACTCTGTAAAAATAAGCTGTACCTCTTCATCATCCATCTGCCGTAACACTTGAAACAAATGATGTGCGATTGCCTCTTCATTCTTACGGCTTCCGAGACTTCTCTTCACATCAGCCTGATACTGCTCTATTGTTTCATCGGTCGCAATAACACCCGTTTTCAATCCCTGTTTATGTCCTTCTGACAGCTTTTCATTGATGCAGGCAGTGACCTTCTCCTGTGGACCTTCCACAATCGTAAGATTCCCCTTCGGTGCATAGTGGCGGTATTTCATGCCCGGCGCCTTCGGCGCCTCCTTAGAGGATGCATCCAGGATCGTCCGGTCTACATCGACATTTCCGATCACCTGCGTCATCTTTTCCTGTGTCACATATCCCGGGCGGAGAATCATCGGCTCTCCCCCGGACAGATCAATAATCGTTGATTCCAGTCCAATAGCAGAAAAACCGCCATCAATAATCATCTCTACCCTGCCATCCAGATCTTCAATCACATATTTCGCTACCGTAGGACTCGGTCTTCCGGAACGGTTGGCACTGGGTGCGGCAATGTATCCCCCGGCTGCCCGGATGAGTGCTGCCGCAATTTTATTGGAAGGCATCCGCACTGCCACGGTAGGAAGTCCACCGGTGGTTGCCATCGGTACGCGGTCTGTCTTTTTGAAAATCATGGTTAACGGTCCCGGCCAGAAAGCATCCGCAAGAAGATAAGCGCTCTCAGGAATCTCTGCTGCAATCAGCGGCAGTGCATCCATATCCGCAATATGGACAATCAGCGGGTTGTCGGACGGTCTGCCCTTTGCCGCATAAATCTTTGCAGAAGATTCGGCATTCAATGCATCGCCACCAAGTCCGTAAACTGTCTCTGTCGGGAATGCAACCAGCCCGCCATCCTTCAAAATCTGTCCGGCTTCCTGTATCGCTTCTTCATCGATATGATCTTCCTTTATCGTTACTACTTTTGTATTCATGAAAACATGCCTCTCGCCTGACTGTAACTGTTACCACAGTAATTATTCAGGACTCTATCTGAACAGTTACAATTTACCACATTTCTTCTATTTTGACTAGTACAGCGTTCAAAAATTAACCGGACCAATAATGCAGAACGGTGTATCAGATTGTATTTATGTAACAATACCGATTAACTTGCTATATTAACAAAAAAGACACCTACCTTAGTAAGTGTCTCTAATATGCTGCACAATCCCCATGAAAATCCGGAAGGCCAGCCGCTCTTCATAAAGTGGATCCGATAATTTGTCAGCTTCTGCTGCATTGGAGAGAAAACCGCATTCCACAATAACAATGGGTCTTGAAGTCTTCTTTAATAAGTAGTAACTGGTATTTGCCTTAGCCTCCCGCTTATTCTCCGGATCCAACTGCTTCAACTGTTTCTGTATCGTTTCTGCAAGATCTTTACTCACTTCACTTGTTCCATAATAAAAAACCTGACCACCCTTTACATATTCCTCAGAGTAACTGTTCTGGTGAATACTGACCACCAGAATAGGATCCGCTTCCTCAATGACTTCAATACGGCGTTTCATATCCTGTACCTTCTTATTTGAGGTATTCTCATCATACAATCCCCCGTCTTCTGTTCGTGTCATCACGACTTCATACCCATCCAGTTCCAGAAACGTTTTTAAAATTTCTGCAATTTTCAGATTGATTTCCTTTTCCTGTTCCCCGTGGATTCCGATTTTCCCCGGATCAATTCCGCCGTGTCCGGCATCAATTACAATAACCTTTTTCTTTTCTGCGACTACCTGCGTTGATGAGGTATGGATAAATAACGCTCCCTCTTTTGATATGACAAACATGGATAACATGAGGATTCCCAACATAAGCAGCTGCAGAATCTTCTCACCGCGTTCTCCGATCTTTAACTCCATATAACTGTTCTTTCCGAAGGTATTTCTATATATTTATGCACTTCTCATAAAAGAAAGTACCAGGCATAAGGAACAAAAAACCAAACTATTTATCCAGATACTCTTCAATTACATCCCAGATATCCGGAGTTTCATAGCCAAGCCTCCAGCATGCAACACCTCCGATATTGTAATTCTGCATAACATTAAGCTTCACACCAATGGATTGTGCATCTTCCAGCCATACCTGATTATAGGTATCTCCATCCATATATTCTCCGTAGTTCTGACAGGTTTCTTCATCCCATACGGTTTCAATATTATGAGCCTTGATATATTCCTGTGCCATCGCCATGCCTACTGCCTGGCTGCTTACGTCCGCACCTGTCGTAGACCAGATTCTTGTATAGAACGGAACCGCATTGATAATCTTATTAGCCGGCACCTGTTCTACGGTCTGCTTAATACCTTCCTCCACAAAATTAATGGATGCAACGCTTCCTGCTTCCGCACTGCCGGCATAATGTTCATCATATCCCATGATGATCACATAATCTGCCACAATTCCCTGTTCCTTACGATTATAATGATTGGTATAACCCGTTGGAACATAATTATCAACGGACAGCACAATGCCATTTGCACGACACGGTATGGACAGCTCACGGATAAACTCAATATAATGCTCTCCACAGTCCAGGCTGATCTGCTCAAAGTCAACATTGATTCCATCGATTCCATACTGCATTGCCTCATTGACCAGATTGTCAATCAGGGTCTTCCGATGTGTTGTGGAAGACAGGATGCTGTACATATCAATGCTGTCCTTATATTCAATATTTTCAACCAGCGCCCACACTTCAAGGCCCATGTCATGTGCCTTGTCCACATACTGTTGTGTAGCAAAGCTGATAAAATTTCCTTCATTATCATTTAATTTAAACCAGGTCGGGGAAATTACATTCAATCCCCTGGTATTCGCCACATATTCCGACAGGGTATCATTTCCTGCCACTCCGGCAACTACATGCCATCCAAGATTAATTTTGTGGTCTCTCGTAACACTGGTGTATTCCGGCTCCTGATAATCATTGACCGGAATCGGAAGCTCCGGTGCAATATCACGCAGCCGCTTGTTCTCTACATAGCCAATCACAGCATCTGCCGTCTTTACCTTGGTCCAGGTTTCCATCTGTTCCAAAACGATCACCTTATCATTTGCTTTCACGTCTTCTAAGATCTCGCTCTTCACACCGCCCAGACGACGCACCTTCGTATCCTTCTTAATATATCCGATCTGTCTCTGATCCCAGGAAGTGTATATCTGCAGACGATTCGGATCGGTGAATGCTTCATATGAAAAGTTGGAATACTGCTTTAAATAGTCCAACGCCACATACAGAGTATCCTCTACATAGCGGGAAAGGATATAATCGAAGCTCCTGTTCTCCTCCCCGATACTGACTTCGCTTGTTCCGACAACCGTTCTAACAATGGCATCGGGAAGTGTATAAAGCAGAAGTCCTTCTCCTGCGTCCTCATAAAACCGGTCATTAAAAAGCTCCTGGGCGGTACTTAAAGCCACATAATACGTACCGTCTAACAGCTTCGCTCTCTGTTCAATGATTTCATCCTGCAGAACGATTGCGGTATCCGTCTCGTCCTGCATTGCATAAATTTCATTCAAATCCGCACGTTCTTTTGAATAAGAATATCTATCAATAATCTTACCCCCAAATGCTATGCCAAACACCACTATAATAAGGACGATGGCAATTAACACCGGAATAATTTTTTTCTTCATGTATTTAACCTCCAATCGTCCTATATTATAGCAGACTATTCTTCTATCGTCATTAAAATTTTGCTTCAAATGTTTTGTTATAAGGGGGTTCCAAAATCATTTTTTACTATTTGGCATATTAATATTCTAAAGGGTCTAAAGGGATTGTGTCAGAAACCGGATCCATAACCGGTTCAGAAATCAGATCATATCGGATTTCCTTAACTTTTCCTGTTTCATCTGCAATATAGTCTGCCATATAAGCAGCATCCTCCTTAACACATTTCTTCATAATGTGATCCGTGTCTGACGGATTCCCATCGAGGTATAACTTCACTCCGGCTTTCTCATATTGCAGAAGGCGTTTCTTTACAGATGATAAATAAGCTTCTTTTTCTGATAACATACCATTCTCCCATCTGTCCGGAATTTAATTAAAAGACCAAAAGCACCGTGATATGCATAAATAAATTCCAAACTGATTATACTTTTTAAATCTGACGATAACTGAGTAGGTAAGATGCACCGGATAAGTATCCTTTTTATTTATTACTTTCTTTGAATGCTTATACGAGTTTGAATTATAATTGGTGTATTTACTGTGACGAATATTCGCGACTAGGCACACAAGCCTAAGAGACCACCTGCATCTGCTTTTATACAGAATGTATTGTGCCAGATGCGGGGCATATGTTGCTAGATCATCATTTCAATATTAATTAGTTATGAATTTTGTCATGCCTCCTCCTGATACAGATTTATCCGGAAGCATCTTACGAGTTATATTATGGTTGTTTTTACCAAATTTGTCAATAGTTATTTTGAAATTTTTATTTATTTTTACTAAAATTGTTTTCTGAAGCGTGCATAATTATTAAATTTTTCATAAACCGTTTTTCAAAATATTGACTTAAATTTAGGTAGAGTATAAGATGTAACTATTCAGAGCCATGCAAATTTAAATAATGTACGTCGAATGCTTGCATTCGTAAGGACATTTTTAAATTTATATGGCGAAGTAACTACATGAGCAAAGGACACTGCGCAGCAGTGGTCTTGCGAATGGAGTTCTGAATAGTTACATCGGGACAACGAAGCAATTCGTATATCATCGCTGTAATCAGGTAACTACATCAGCAAAGGACACTGCGCAGCAGTGGTCTTGCGAATGGAGTTATGAATAGTTACATTGGGACAACGAAGCAATTCATATATCATTGATGTAATAAACCAAACAACAATTTTAACCACAAGTCGTTAACTAAATATAAAATGGAGGCAACCCATGAAAATAGAAAAAGTAAATGATCACCAGATCCGTTGTACTCTTACCAAAGAGGATCTGGCAGACAGAGAAATTAAATTGAGTGAGCTTGCTTACGGTACGGATAAAGCCAAGGATTTATTCCGTGACATGATGCAGCAGGCTTCCTTTGAATTTGGATTTGAAGCAGAGGATATTCCCCTGATGATTGAAGCAATTCCTTTAAATGCGGATTGCATTGTACTAATTATTACCAAAGTAGAAGATCCCGACGAACTGGATACCCGTTTTTCCAAGTTTGCACCATCTGTCCATGAGGATGGAGGCGATCTGGATGAAATGATGGATTCTGTGGCAGGTGGCACCGGTGCCGATGACGTTCTTGATTTGTTCAAAAAAATCACAAGTGCACGGGAAGCAGCAGCCTCCGTTGCAGGCAATTCCGGTGAATCCAATACCGAGAGCTCTTCCCGGAAATCCGCTTTGAACAAGACCTTAAAGAAGAAACTGGCAGACATCAATCCTGCCATGGATCTTGTCCGCATCTACGGCTTTGACAGTCTGCGTGATTTAACCGCATTGTCCCATATCCTTGTGAATGCTTATCAGGGATCCAACTCCCTGTACAAAGATCCGGATGGTGGTTATATTCTTTCCGTTGCAAAGAGTGATCACTCTCCTGCGGAATTTAACAAGGTCTGCAATATTCTTTCCGAATATGCGGTTGGCCTGCGTACTGTTCCGGGTTCCGAGGCTTATCTGGAAGAGCATTTTGAAGTGATCCTGCACGATCAGGCATTACAGTCTCTCGCAAAGATTTAACATCTGCTAATACAGGAATGATTTCTATTCAGGCAGAAACCATTTATAAAGTCATATGAGATCTAAGCTTTACTAAAATAAAAAGGAAATGCAAAGGACCACAATCCAACGATTGCGGTCCTTTGCTCAGTTCTGTTTTCTTAATTCTATCTTGTGAAATTTTCTAACTCAACATTCTGACTCAGCCGTCCAAATATGATATTCCCATACCGATTTCCTGTCCGACTCTAAATTTATTTTGCTTTTCGAATCTGCTTTGCTTTTCGGTCTTCCAGATACTTAATGACTAACAGGGTTCCAACGAGCAGAACAATACCGATCGGAAGCACGATCCATGCAGTTCTGACAAAACCTGCAATAATGTAGGTTACAAAAGATACAGCCGCTACCACGACAACATACGGAAGCTGTGTGGAAACATGATTCACATGATCGCACTGTGCACCTGCGCTTGCCATAATAGTTGTATCCGAGATCGGTGAACAATGGTCACCGCAGACCGCACCTGCCATACATGCGGAGATGGAAATAATCATTAAGGTCGGATCAGAGTTTGCAAATACGGCAACAACGATCGGAATAAGGATACCGAAGGTTCCCCAGGATGTACCGGTTGCAAAAGCAAGGAAACATCCAATTAAAAAGATAATTGCCGGAAGCAGACTCATAAAGCTTCCTGCTACAGATTTTACTGCATTTGCCACAAATTCTGCTGCTCCAAGACTATCTGTCATTGCCTTCAGGGTCCATGCAAAGGTAAGGATCAGGATTGCCGGAACCATGGCCTTAAAGCCTTCGGGAATACATGCCATACAATCCTTAAAGGACATTACTCTGCGGAACATATATACAATCACAATAATAATCAGTGCGCAGATACTTCCCATGCCAAGTCCGACCGAAGCATCGGAATTGGAAAACGCTTCTACAAGGTTTGCGCCGCCAAAGAATCCACCGGTATAAATCATGCCAATGACGCAGCAGATAATCAGGGTAATAATCGGAATTACCAGATCAATTACCTTTCCCTTTTCATTCACCGGGGCAGCTGTCTGATCCTCCTGGTGTCCGGAAGTAAAGAGATCTCCCTTTAATGCATTCTCTTCATGCTTTTTCATCGGTCCGAAATCAATATGTAAAAGTACGATCAGAAACATCATCAAAATAGTCAGTAATGCATAATAGTTATACGGAATTGCTCGAAGGAAAATAGAAAATCCGTCTTCCCCTTCCACAAAGCCCGCAACTGCTGCTGCCCAGGATGAAATCGGGGCAATGATACAGACAGGCGCTGCAGTCGCATCAATCAGGTAAGCCAGCTTTGCACGTGATACCTTGTGCTCATCCGTAACAGGCTTCATAACGCTTCCTACAGTAAGACAGTTAAAATAATCATCAATAAAAATCAGAATTCCAAGTGCAATGGTCATAATCTGTGCACCGGCTCTTGTTTTAATTTTCTTCTTTGCATAATGTCCGAATGCAGCGGATCCTCCCGCCTTGTTCATCAATGCGACAATTGCACCAAGAATAACAAGGAAAATCAGAATACCGACATTATAGCTGTCCGACAGAACTCCTACAAAGCCATCATTAAAAATATGAGTAATCGTTCCTTCAAAAGAAAATCCGGAATACAGCAGACCTCCGACCAGAATACCTACGAACAAGGAACTGTACACCTCTTTGGTGATGAGGGCAAGTGCTATCGCTACAATTGGCGGTACCAAAGCCCAGAAAGTTGCATAAAAATCCATTTTAATGACTCCTTTCGTATAAAATCGACAACTAATTGTATCATGGTATACAATGTTTGACAAGAACGAACTCATAAAAAAATCTACCCCAAAAGCTCTGCCTGTGCGCAGCCGTTCTCTACTTGTCCCTCTCACTAAACTCGGGCTGCACCTTCGGCTTGCTCTCGTTAAGTGTTCCGGACTGGTTCGCACTAAGTTCAAGCTTCGCCTTTGGCTCGCTTTCACTAAGTGCTCTACACAAAAGAGACTTCTGCAACTGCAAAAGCCTCTTCGCCGTTTTTACTTTGATTCTATTCGTCTATTATTTCTTTACCTTTTGCTGTTCTCGTAAGAATTCAGCAACGCATCTACCGAAGTTCTCAGGGTAAAAACAATATATCCCGCGAACCGCTCCCTGTCAAACCGGCTCTGGTTCAAAAACCAGGTTACTAACAATCCATACAATGCATTGCTGTAAAAGCAACAGAGAAACCCTTTATATTCCTCAGAAAGTTCTACGTTCTGCCTTTCGGCAGCACTGTCAATCACATCCAGACTAACACGCTCAAAGCTGGAGGAAAAGAACTGCCCAAAACCATTTTTACCAATCGCGGAATACGCATGAACCAGCAATGCACGGTTCTTATCCACATAATCCAGCAAGGTAAGAATGATTTTCTCATAGTCCACCATAACATCAAGCTGATTCACTACCACAAGTGATTCCTGTTCCAGTGTCCACTTTAGCAGATCATAAATATCCTTAAAGTGATAATAAAACGTTTTCCGGTTAATTCCGCAGTCCTCGCAGATAGCACTGATCGTTATTTTGGATAGTGACTTCACCTCCATATACCTTTTCAGGGAATCTGCCATCGCCTGCTTCGTTTTCATGGATGCCTCGGCATGTGTCATGGTTTTCTCCTAAGTCTATGCTGTCCTGGCAGCTTTCTTCTTTTTCTTACGGCCATGAATTCCTATAATTAACACAAAGATTACCACCAGGCATATACCGGCAAGTATCGCAATCAGCGCAACCGGTACAGGTTCTGCCGGACGGTCCACGCAGGTAAAGGTAAACGCATCATCTTCACATTCAAATACCAGATAGCTGCCATCCTGCTCCGTGTCTATTTGGACAAAAGCTTTATCCCTGTAAATCTCAATCGAAGGATTTTCCATTTCAAGAGAAGCATCCGGCAGGAACCTGTAAAGATGCTTTCCGATATCGGATGTTTCAAGACGCACCTGATAACTCTCTGCCCTGGTTTCTGCATCCTCCGGGTAAAGCTCAACCTTCTTAATCTCTAAGGAATCATCCGTATCAAAGGTTCCTTCGGCCAAAAGCTTAGGAAGCTTTGTTCCATCAAGATTTACCTCCAGTGTCGTAATATATTCAGTATATACGGCTTCGATCGTCTGGTCAAAGGTAATATTCTCCTGGGAGAAGTCTTCCCACACACCGGAGTATCCATCCTTCTCGGGTACCTCCGGGAGCCTGGCAATATCAAAGCTCTCTCCGTAATTAATGGTGATCCGGTCTACCTGGGAGTCATCTGCCATGAAGGTCAGATGAATTGAGCGGAATGAATCCGGAATATCCGGAAGCTCCAGGAACTCATCATAAGAGACAGGCTGTGCCTCACCCTCAAGGCTGATTCCGTCAATTCCGGGAGGACATCCTTCTACGAAATAGTTGTTCTCTACAGTTCCTGAATCATCAATCTGTCCGGCAATGGATCCCAGATAATAATTTCCCTCCTGAATCTCTATCATACTATAGCAGTCCGTAATGGTTTTACCTTTTCCGGCAATACCTCCAATCTGATTATCTCCAGATAGTGCACACTTCGAGCTGCTTTTGCGGATCGTTCCCTTACTTTCTCCGGCAATACCTCCTACTTTATCTTCGTCACCCGAAATGCTTCCGGTATTCATACTGGAAATAATGCTGCCAAGGGTCATTTCACCGACAATCCCTCCGGCACATTCCTTCTTTCCTTCTACCTTTCCACTATTATAGCACTCCCGGATAACAATTCGTTCCTTGTACCTGACATTCAGTGTTGCGTTATCGGAAGAAAGATTTAAGTCATCCTCCGGATCAAGGTTGTTCTCACGGGACATGGTTCCGGCAATACCGCCGACATTGAGATCACCACAGATTTTTCCATAATTCGTACAGCTCAATACCTTGCCCTCGGTATCCTTGACTGTATCATCATCAGAAACATCCATAAAGATTTCGTCGGTATCCGGTGTATCTGTATCGGTAATAATGTTCGTAATCACCTGAACTTCATCATTAATTGCCTGTAAGTCATCCAGCAAAAGCTGATTGTAATCATCTGCCATATTGTTCAGGGTGCGTGTCTGATCAATGATCTTCGTAAAGCTGCTGCTTAACGATGTCCGCGCGGACTCAACCCTTACTTTGGCCCGGTCAGCCCGGTTACGGATCTCGCTTTCGGTATCGGAAATCGCACGGTTCGCATTCTCATAAGCTGCCTTCTGTGCATCATTAATTTCTTTTTCCAGTGCTTCCCGGTCAATCTGATCCCAGATATTAAAGGAAGAAAAGTCATATCCACCGCTTGGTGTGGGAACAAGAGGAAGACTCGGAAGATTATCTAAACTATCCCCATCATCCTTTGTATCATCCTTGGGATCCTTATTAGTATCATCCTTAGTGTCGCCCTTGCTGTCATCCTTGGTGTCACCCTTGGTATCCTTATTAGTATCATCCGCAGGATCTGCATCATCCTGTGACAGGTTCTTCGTTTCCGTTATACCCGGCACCGGTTCAGAAAGTCTGTACGGAATCTGGTAAGCAATCTCCTCTTCGGAAGTTCTCAGATCCTGAATGGCAGTTCTTGCACCTTTTCCTCCCTCCGTTGTCGTACCACTCGGAGTAGGCGTCGGAGTCGATGTGGGCGTTCCGGCCGGTGTTGCATCTGGCGTCGGAGTCGATGTGGGCGTTCCTGTCGGTGTTGTACTCGGAGTCGTAGACGGTGTCGTACTCGGAGATTCCGTTGGAAATGCACCCGGGCTCCATGTAGGGAGCTTATCCAGGAAATCCAATGATACCGGTCTTGGTGAGTTCAACCCTGAAATAGACAGAGAATTGGACATATTATCAAAATCACCGCTGATATCCGACATAATATTATCTACTGCATTCTGTGCACCTGCTACAGCATCCAGCAGCACATTAATCTGATCTGACAAAGATGCAGACATATTGCTTGCATCGTTATCAAGCTTCGTTACAAGGTCGTGCAGCTTCGGAAATTCCCTGGACAGCTTTTCCATCGTGTCCTCTTCATATTGCATCTGGCTGCTCGGCTCCATCTGTCCGGCAATACCGCCAACATCCTTACGTCCGTTCAGCCGGCCGTGGTTCTCGCAGCTCATAATAAAACCGGTCTGGCTTCCTGCAATACCACCAATGTTATAACCGACATGCTGATATCCCACGCTGCCGTTATTGTTACTATAAAGAATAACTCCTTGATTGGAACCGGCAATTCCACCGATATCCGTTACGGAAGCTGCATTTTCCGTACTTAAAATTTCCTGTACAGTCAGAGACTGGATATCAATTTTATTATCCTTGGCATTGGTGTTTACCAATGCATTGTTTGTGCAGTTGGTAATACCGCCCTTGTTCGTTCCAACCAGACCACCAATACGGTGATTTCCGGAAACCATGCCATTTACGGTGCTGTCCTCAATAATTCCGCTTACTTCATTTATTCCGACAAGAAGTCCGGCATCATTGTTTACATTCATTTTGCCATTGACGCTGCATCCGCTGATAAGTCCCTTATTCTGACCTGCCAGAATACCAATACCGGAATGTCCCGTTCCCGCTGTGGCATCCATCTGGATATTCAGATTCCATACCTGTCCTGTCTCCTGAATATAACGGAAAAGTCCGATATTATTACTGGTTCCCTCTATAGCAAAGCCCCTGATTGTATGTCCCTGTCCAAGAAAAATCCCACCAAAGGTCGGAATCAACGTAACTCCTTCGCTTGTAAAATCAAGGTCTGTATCCAGAATTACCACTTTATCCTGTGACCAGATATCCCGTGTACAATTGTTTGCAAGTTCTTTGAGATCTTCATTGCTGCGGACCCAGATTACCTGATCCTCGTCATAGGTAAGTGTTCCATCCTGCTCCGCTGCATCCTGCAGATGCTCCATAACGTCATCGGTTTTATTTTCATTGTCTTCGTTAATTGTTTCTGCATGCGCACTTAAGGATATCTGCAAAGAAGGAAGGATCAGTGCAGTAATCAGGCAAACGACTAATGTTCTTTTCTTAAACTTCTTCATCTTCCGCACTTCCTTTCTCTTCTTTATTTTGTTCTTCGGACTTTGCATGATCATTTGTCCTGTCGTCCTTCTGAGGCAGTCCGGGCGGATTCTTTTCCTCTATGGCAGATACCTCTAATGCATCCGGTCCCGGATCCTCTTCATCGCTCACACTCTCCGCTCCACCGGTAATCAGTGTAACACTCATATCACCACGTACAAACCCGGAAAAGTTACCCTCAAGCGTACCGTTTACCTGTCCCCGGATCAGACCGTTCACACGGGTAAGACCGCTAAAGTTCTGTGGCGTAAGATTGATTTTACTCTTAAGCTGGAAGCTTGTTTTTTCAATAATAATATCACCGACAACCAGAATCTGTGGCAGTACCGCAAGTACAAGCACGATGGAAATAATGGTACCGCGGCTTAAGCAGTTACCGATAGATGCAATAATCGGGTTCGTTGTCAGCTGCTGAATCAGGGCACCGGCAACTGCCAGAATTGTTCCTGAGGTAAAAATAGTCGGAAATGCCTCGTTCAATGCAGCTACAATTGCCTGCTTCGGTTTCATTCTCGTCTTCAGATCGGAATAGTGACTTGAGATTACGATTGCATAGTCAATATTTGCACCCATCTGAATGGAATTCACAATCAGGTAACTTAAGAAGTATAACGGAGACTTCTGTAAGTATGGCATGGAAAAGTTCATCCAGATACTGCCCTGGATCACAATAATCAGCAGTACCGGAAGTCCTGCGGATTTAAAGGTAAACAGCAGGACGATAATAACGAACAATGCAGATAACACACTGATGATGATATTATCGGTTCCAAAGGATGAAGACAGATCCAGGTCACTGGTCGAATTACCTACAATATAGGAATTATCAAGATCATAGTACTTCGCAACATCCTGATGCATCACCTTCAGGAAGTCAAAGGTTTCCTGACTCTCCTCCGGAAGATTTAAGTATACAACCATACGGGAATAGTCATCGGTCTTTAGCTGCAGCTTTGCCTTCTCCAACTGGTCAAACAGATCATCAAGGGTATCCTGCACTTCCCCATCCAGGGTAATATTATCCTCCTCCATCTGATCCTTTAAAAACATAAACATATCAAACAGCGGCACCTGGTAATTTTCAATACCGTTCACGATCTTGCCATACTGGTTTTCATTGACTGCATAAGCAGAATAAAGGAGATTTGCGATCTCATATTCCACACCGGCAAGCTCCGAAAATTCTCTTGGATTCAATGCATCCGTCAGCACATAGCCATCCATTGCCTCAATATTTCCAAGCCCCATGGCTGATTTTACTTCTTCATGCTGTTCCAGTGTCTTCAGAAGCTTTTCTTCCTTCTGGTAATTTCCTGCCGGTACAATCACGGCAACCATATTGCTTGTTCCGAAGGTATTCTTGATCTTCTGATAAGCGATTTGGCTTTCGCTCTGCTTGGCTGTGGTCAGATCGGTATAGCTGTAACAATATGGACAATTATTGGAAAAATAAAATGCTACAACTACAATCACCAGAAAGACAGGTGGAACAATGAATCGCGTAAACACATCGAATTTACCGATTGCGGTAATCTTCGGAATAAGATTTTTGTGCTTTGTTTTATCAATCAATTTACTGAACAGCACAAGAAGTCCGGGCATCAGGGTGAACACGGACAGAAGGCTTAACATAATAGCTTTAATCAGAACGATGGACAAATCCATACCAATTTTGAAATGCATGAATGCAAGAGCACCCAGACCGGAGATCGTCGTAAGGGAAGATGCGGAAATTTCCGGAATAGCCTTACTTAAGGCCGCAATACAGGCCTCCCTCGTATCCAGTGTCTGATGTTCATCCGAAAAACGGTGGCACAGAATAATCGCATAGTCGATTGCCAGGGCAAGCTGCAGCACCACTGTAACTGAATTGGAAATAAAGGAAATCGTTCCACACAAAAAGTTCGTTCCCATATTCAGAATCGCCGCCATACCAAAGGTCATAATCAATACCGGAACCTCTGCATAGGAACGTGATGTCAGAGTCAGCACGATCACAATGATAACCGCCGCAATCACGACGATGACCTGCATCTCTGCTGCCAGATCCGCCGCCGAATCACTTCCTACTTCCGTATCATAATAGACATCATAATCTGCAAGCAGTTCCTTCATCCGGTTCATGGCCTGTAAGCTGATATCATCGGTTGCTGTCCCATCAAAAGTCACATCAAACAGGGCACTTGAATCGTGATAATGATCCTCCGTGTGATCAAGCTCTGCACTTGTGACGCCTTCCACTGCTTCAATCTCCTCCTGCAGCTCCAGCGCATGCTCATAGGAAATATTGGAAATCATGACCTTTGCCGTTCCATAGGTAACGAACTGCTCATCCATTACTGTAAGACCGCGCCTTGTCTCGGTGCTGTCCGGAAGATATTTCGTAATGTCATTTTCAACATTAACCCAATTTGTTGAAAAAATACAGAATACCAGCGCAAAGATATAAAGAAGGAAAAACAGGTTTCGTTTATCCACAATAAAGGTGGCCAGCTTTTCCATGGGCGTTGCTTTCGTTTCATTCATTGTCTCATTCATATGTACACCTTTTCCTAATCATTCCTTATGCTTCAGATTATTGATATCCACTCAGTACCTTTACAGTTACAATTATTGTATCTATCCACAGTAATCTATCATAAAAGCATTATGATTTTTCTATTCAAAAAAAACAATACACAAACAGTGCTTTTTGTCCGGTAAATTTCAAAAACAGATTAGCTTGTCAGAAATTGGGGAAAGTATTATACTAAGTAGGTTAACACCTATGAATGAATTAGAAATAAGGAGGAAATACACATGGCAGATATTACCAGGGATATGACCATCGGAGAAATTTTAAGAACAAATCCGAATGTGGCACCGATTCTTATGGAAGCCGGCATGCATTGCTTAGGCTGTCCCTCCGCACAGGGCGAAAGCCTTGAAGAGGCAGCTATGGTTCATGGCATGGACATCGAAGCATTAATGGAACAGATTGCTGCATTATAATTGAGAAGATTTCTCATATGTATGGCAGACAAAAAGCCCCTGCGATTCCGGTCAGTTGGAACTGCAGGGGCTTTTATAAAATGATCTTTTCTTTGTCTATCTTCTATTTTGCTTTCAATGATTCCTTATACGCCTTTTTATTCTCGTACATCCTGCTGTCGGCAAGCTGTGCACATGCAGCAAGTGACATATCAGAGCTCTTGCTTACACAACAGTAGCCTACACTCGCATGTACGGGATACGGCTTCGGATTACGATTCTGTTCCTCTTCAAGAAGTTTATACAGTTCCTTTACAAACTGCTCCTCGCGTCCTTCCTTATTATAATAAAGAAGAACCATGAACTCATCTCCCCCCGTCCGTGCACAGATCTCATCCTCCTGTACCAGCTCTGCCAATACCACGGAAAGCCGTGTCAATGCCGCATCACCTTCTGCATGCCCAAAATTATCGTTAATATATTTCAGTCCATCCATATCAATACTTACAATGGTAAAATGACGGTTTTCCTCTTTGCTCCTGCTATACAGAATCCGCAGAAAGTGCTCATAGCCGCGCCGGTTATAGAGTCCCGTCAGGGAATCCCTGTGGTACAGATTCCGGAACTGTTCGAGGTCTGCAATCTCCTTCTGTGCGGCACTGTTTTCCATGGCAAGTGCCAGCGCCATCATATACGCCTGTACAAAGGAAGTCGGCCACTCCGATTCCCCGACCACCAGCACCAGATACCCAAAGATCCTGTTCTTGAAATGAATCGGAAATACGATCATGCTTCGTCCCTGCACGGCATTGTTTACCAGTCTGGGAAGCAACCTTCCACGTGGAAAAACCTCATGATAATCCTTCGAGGGTCTGTCTTTGATAAAGATCTTGCGCAAAATCATATTCTCTGTAAAGGCTCCCGGTAACTGAGTATTCTCACCATTCTCAGGTTCCTGGCATAAGCAAAGGAATCCCCTGTCACATCCCAACTTTCCGAAGTAACGCTCAGTCACCTTGAGATAATCCTCTTCGCGAAAAGCTTCCTGATAATCTGTATTTAAAAAAAGAGACTGGTTATAAATTTCTATTGCTGCGTCCAGTTTATTATACATCCGCCGCCAACTATGGTTCTCCACTTCCTGTTCATGGCAACCGCAGCTTTGCCGAAAACACAATTCAGGAACAAAGGTTGTAGCAGGCTCAGGTTTTTCTCCCTGTAAAGCTTCTTCAATAATCCGTACGGCTCTCTTTCCCATTTCCTTAAATGGAACCTTAGCCGTAGTAAGCGGCGGATAATACTCCCTGCTCTCTGTAATATCATCATAACCGGACACACACACATCCTCCGGAATCCGGATGCCCCGATGCTGTAATTCCTCACACACGGAAAGCGCCATATAATCATTTGAGCAGATAATCGCCTGTGGGTAATTTCCGGGTTTTCTCCCCTGAAGGAACCAGTCCACTGCTTCCTGCCCTTTCTCACGCCAGTAATCTCCAAAGAAAACCATATGATCCGTAACTTCAATTCCTTCCTCATGCATTACATCCAGATAACCCTGATAACGATTTCTGGCATCCAGCCGGTCAAAGGCTCCTGTCATAAAACAGACATCCCGAAACCCGTGGATTTGTGTAAAATGCCGGGTCATGTTCCTGATCGCTTCTCCTTCGTCCATCACCACACGATAAAATCCCTCTCTTGCCGTGCGCAGATAAACCACTGGACAGTCTGCGTTTTTCTTCAGATATACATATATTTCGTTACCCATTCCGGGCACATCAAACGTATCTTCCCCGACAATAATCCCGTCAAGCTGTGTAAGATCCGGCAGATACATGATGCCACGCTCACCCTCCGCATATAACACCTTATCCCCATATGCCCCGAAATTGGCAAAACAAAACACCGTATAGCCCAGTTCATTTGCTTCTTTAAAAATAGCCTGCAGAACATCCTTTTGATAGTTCTGCGTAATATCCCCCATGAAAACTCCTATTTTTTTCACTCTTGTGTCTCCTCGAATTCCCAATATGTACCATTTTGTTGTATTGTACCATATTCTTTCCATTTTTTCTCTCCAAAATGTTAAATTGGGATGATAAATTTGGCAATAAAATTTTCCAAAAAACGCGCTTAGACCTTGTAAATATGACAGGTTTATATTACAATATAGACGATTGATAAAGAATTATCAAGCACAGGTTTATGTATTTTATGAAGGAGGTTTTTACCATGGCATATGTTATTAATGATTCCTGCATCCAGTGCGGATCTTGTGCAGGTCAGTGTCCTGTAGGTGCTATTTCTGAAGGAGATGGCAAGTTCGAAATCAATGCAGATACATGCATCAGCTGTGGTTCCTGCGCAGGCGGATGCCCCGTAGGTGCTATTTCTGAAGAATAAGATTTCTTACGAATGAAAAAGGAGACGCATCCATAATGGATCGTCTCCTTTTTATTTTGCATTACCGGTTCATATCTCCTGCTGCTTTTCAGCTTTCGGTTTGCTGAAATTTTTAATCCTGGCAAAAACAGAGGATTTCTGCTTAATACTGTAGTTCCGCAGCATGTTATCCAGCTTCTTGTAGTGCTCCTCATTCCGGGCATCACGGTCTGCCTCACGCTCATCATCCTTTTCTTCCTGCATCCGGAACTGATAATCCAGCTCCTTCAGGATACTGCTTTTTACTTCCTGTATAATCTCTTGGCAGATATCCTGATTATTACTCTGTACTGCATCGGCAATCATGCTGTGTAACAGCTTCTGCAGACGCATGCTTTTCTCTGCCTTTGTCTCCTCAACAGGCATTACCTCCCCGTTATGTACCATCAGCACATGACGTTTCCCCATATCCTCTGCCTCCTTCCGGTTCATTTTTTCCTGTGAAGGATCACACAACAGCTCCTGTCCTTCCTTTTGGCCTTCCTGCTCTCTTTCCCTTGCCAGCAGATTCCGGATTGCCTTAAGCTGCAGGCCCTGATCCTTCAGATCCTTGATCCTTTGGAAGAGCTTAATGTCCTCCTCCGTATAAAACCGGTGTCCCATTTCATTACGCCTGACCGGAAGCTTTAACTCTTCCTCCCAATAACGGAGTACATGCGCCTCTACTTTAACATTTTTTGCCGCATCGGAAATCATATAGATTTTTTCTGTCTGCATTCTCTTTTCCTCCTTTTTATATAGCGAAAGGACAAGCTGATCCCCTAGCTTGTCCTCTTTCGTAATTGTTTTGATCTCTATTAACTTCTTTCCAGATTTGCAAATTTGGTATAATCCGGCAGCCATACCAGCTCCACGGTTCCGATCGGACCGTTTCTCTGCTTGGCTATGATGATTTCTGCTATTCCTTTCTTCTCCGTATCATGATTATAATAATCATCACGGTAAATGAACATAACCACGTCCGCATCCTGCTCGATTGCTCCGGATTCACGGAGATCGGAGAGCATCGGCCGGTGATCCGGTCTCTGTTCCACGGCACGGCTCAGCTGTGACAGCGCAATAACGGGCACGTGAAGCTCTCTTGCAAGCGCCTTTAATGAACGGGAAATATCGGAAATCTCCTGCTGTCTGGATTCCGAGCCACGGCCGGAGCCCGACATCAGCTGCAGGTAGTCGATGATAATAATCTTTAAATCATGCTCTAACTTATATTTACGGCATTTGGAACGAAGCTCCGAAATGCTGATACCCGGCGTGTCATCAATAATCAGATTGGACTTTCCGATCACACCGGCACTTTCAATCAGCTTCTCCCATTCTGCATCCGTCAGATTACCGGTACGCAGATGCTGGGAATCCACTCTGGACTCTAAGGAAAACAGACGGTTTACGAGCTGTTCCTTACTCATTTCCAGACTGAATATGGCAACTGTATAATTCTCTTTAAACGCCATATGCTCTGCAATGTTCAGGACGAACGCCGTTTTACCCATGGAGGGTCTGGCTGCAACCAGAATAAGATCCGACGGCTGCATTCCTGCAGTACGGAAGTCCAGATCCAGGAAGCCCGTTGCAAGACCGGTGACATTTCCGCTATTCCTGGAGGCCTGTTCGATCTTGTCCATCGCATTCATAACGACCTGACGGATCGGTACAAATTCTCCCGTGTTCCGCTTCTGAACCAGTTCAAAGACCCGCTTCTCCGTATCTTCCAGGATTGTTTCAAGACTCTCTTTCCCGGTATAACAGGTATTCGCAATCTCTTCATTTAACCGGATCAGCTTTCGCAGGGTTGCCTTCTCTGCCACAATATTGGCATAATACCTGACATTCGCCGATGTAAAGTTGGCATTCAGCAGATCCTTTAAAAATTCCAGACTGCTGACCTCCGGCGGTACATCCTTTTCCTTCAGCTTATCCGACAGGGTAACGACATCTACCGGCTTTCCTTCGTCATTCAGTTCTACCATGGCATCAAATACGACGCCGTATTGTCTGCTGTAAAAGTCATCCCCACTGATGATTTCCGAAGTGACGGTAATCGCTTCCCGATCCATGATCATTGCACCGATTACGGACTGCTCTGCTTCGATACTGTGTGGAAGAACACGTTTTAACAGCGCTTCTTCTGCTGCTGGCATGTTAACTCTCCTGGTAACTGTTTCAAATCTGTTGCTGTTCACTGCCTGGTAAACAGCAGCATAAATCTTTCATCTATGCTTCCTGTACCTTGACCTTCAGGGTACCGGTTACCTTCGGATGAAGCTTTACAGCAACTTCATAAACTCCAAAGCTCTTAATAGGTTCCGGAAGAATGATTTTCTTCTTATCAATTTCCTTGCCGCACTGCTCCTTATATGCTGTTGCAATTTCTTTGGAGGAAACGGAGCCAAAGGTTCTGCCGCCTTCTCCGGCCTTGATGGAAACGACCACATGATCATTCTCCATCTCTTTGGCAAAGGCCTGTGCTGCTTCTAAATGCTCCTTAGCAACCTTTTCTTCATTGGCCTTCTGAAGCTTCAGATCATTCATATTTTTACCGGTTGCTTCTACTCCAAGCTTCTTCGGAAGCACGAAGTTTCTTGCATAACCATCATTTACATTAACAACCTCTCCCTTTTTACCCAGGCTCTTTACATCTTCCAATAAAATAACTTTCATTCCTGTCTGCTCCCTTTCTTTAGTCTACCACCAGATCTCCGTTATCAATCATCTTATCCAGCGTGCCTTTCAGAATACCGATAGCCTCCGGAATCGATACACCCTCCAGCTGACATCCTGCGGTATTCAGATGACCGCCGCCGCCCATCTTTTCCATGATAATCTGAACGTTGACTTCATCAATGGAACGGGCACTGATAAAGATCTGATTCTGGTATTCGGTCATAATAAAGCTGGCCTTCACACCCTTGATATTAAGCAGCTCATTCGCTGCCTGTGCTCCGACAACCGTCGGGCTTTCCAGATGCTCACTGCTGCAGGTAGAAATTGCAAATGCATTCCTGTAAATCTCTGCCTGACTGACAGCATCTGCCTTCGCTTTATACTGAAGGGCATCCTCCCGGAACAGCTTGCGCACACGCGTCACATCTGCACCGTTACGCCGAAGAAACGCAGCCGCCTCAAAGGTCCGGACACCAGTCTTGGCCATAAAGTTCTGTGTATCAATCATAATACCGGAATACATACAATCTGCTTCCTCCGGTGTAATGCGGATCGTCTCTCCAATATACTGCAGAATCTCTGAAACCATTTCGCAGGTAGAAGAGGCATATGCTTCCACATAGGATAATGTTGCATTCTCAATACTCTCCGTTCCCTGACGATGATGATCCAGCACCACAATGGACTTACACATCCGGAGCAGCTCCGGGCACTCGGTAATACTTGGCTTATTCACATCTACAACGACAAGCACCGTATTACTGCCGGCAAGCTCCATTGCCTGCTGGTTGCTGACAATCTGCCCCTCCGCATAATCCTGATGATGTCTGAAGTGATCCACCATCGGCTTCATGGAGGTACTGACTTCATTCAGGACAATGTGTGCCTGACGCCCCAGCGTACTTGCCACCCGGTAAATACCAACGGCTGCGCCAAAGCTGTCCACATCCGGGATACGGTGTCCCATAATGAGTACATTTTCCTTGCCGGAAATAATTTCACGGAGAGCCTGCGCCTTCACGCGGGCCTTGACACGGGTATTCTTCTCTACCTGCTGGCTCTTACCACCGTAATAAACAATATTCTTAGGTGTCTTTACAACTGCCTGATCTCCGCCTCTTCCAAGCGCCAGATCAATCGCATTGCGCGCGAACTCATAATTCTGCGCATAGGTCAGACCATCCAGACCGATACCGATGCTGACGGTAACCGCCATTTCATTTCCGATATTAACGGTCTTCACATCCTCTAACAGATCGAACTTGTCCTGCTCAATCATCTCCATGGATTTCTTCCGGAGAACCACCATATATTTATCCTTTTCCAGTCTCTTACAGATTCCGTCGAAGGAAGAAATGTACTTGTTAATTTTACGCTCAATCAATGCCGTAAGCAGTGATCTTCGTACCTCTTCTACTGAAGCAAGCGCTTCCTCATAATTATCAAGGTAAATCATGCCGACCGCAAGGCTCTGATCATCCACTTCCTGTAATGCCAGACGAAGTGCGGTTTCATCAAATAAATAAAAAGCGATCAGATAGCCATGGTAATCTTCACTTGCAAAAACATCACTGTTCCGTACCATTTCATCGGTCAGGATCTTACGCATCTTCGCAAGATAATTGCTCTGCCCATAGATGAGATTAATCTCTACATGCTCCTCTGCATCCGGAAGCTTCTCTTTCGTAATCGAAGGAAAAATGGAGGTAATGGACTTGTGATAGCCGCGGTCCTTATGTACCACATTTTCAAACGCCACATTCATCCAGATCACATGTCCTTCATCATCCAGAATGGCATAGGGGATTTCAAGCTCCTGCAACAGTACCTTCTGAATCTGTCCATACTGCGTGGCAAAGCTGACCATCTCATTCAGGATCACCGGCTTATTATAAAACTGCATGGACAGTACAAGCGCAAAGTATATCAAAATAAAGCAGGTAAGAAGCAGCCCTGCCGGTATACTCAGCAAATAAATCACCAGATTAATTAAAATAAGCAGTATGCCCAGATACACGGACGTCTGTGTATACCTCTTTAACCGGCCTTTCAATTTGATTCTATGTTTATTAGGCGCCATGTTTCATCCCTCTGTTGTACAATTGTTGCATTATATAAATCATGTCGCAGGTTCTTACAAATGCAGGCATTCGACGTACCTGTTTCCATGATTTTCATGACTCTGAATAGTTACAGTATATCATCATTTTTCTAAAAACACTATACTAAGATTTATTCAGTTACCGACGGAATTCGACGGGATGCTGCTGTTCACATAAACCTTTACCGATTAATATAACTCAGCACAAGTGCAAGAATCAGCATGTGCACCGGATAAAAGGCATAACAAAAGTATTGGAATTTTTTACTGTGATACCCCTGTCTTCCGTGATACAGCCAGACAAGCGGCAGGGAAAGGAGGGCAAGTCCCTGCTGGCATAGTTCAAGCTCTGCTCCAAACAGGGAAACCGGATACATCAGACCTCCAAGCATTTCCACGTTAATCCAGTACAATGCAGCAGCTTGTCCCAGCAGACACCACCAGCTCCGTCCCCGGAACAGATAAAAGACAAATACGGTCAGGACACCTGCACCATAGTAATCTACCATGCATACGGTTCCAAGCACTGCTCCTGCTATAAGGACAACTGCCACCACAATCACATATACCCATTTTTTTTGCGTTTCCCTTACAGCTTCCATGATACGGATACTCAAAAGTCCTATTAAAAGTGTCCATATCACATTTTGATGAAATGGATAAAACCATGTTCCACCATACATCAGATCAAAGGGAACCTCAGAAATCACAGCCAGCACCAACAGCCGGAGTGCATACCTTTTAAAGCTGTGCGTGTGAAAATAACCTTCTACCGCCATAAAGGCAAAAACAGGAAAGGCCAGTCGCCCGACACAGGTCAGCCAGTCCTGTGCCGGCAGCAGTGTAGCCCAAAGATGATCCATCAGCATAAACAGCATGGCAGCAAGATGCAATGTGGCCGCACTGATCTCACCATGTTTTGAGCTCAGTGCCTTTATTTTATCATTTAACATTCTTATACTCCTTTTTCCCCAATGTATTTATTTTATATTCTTTTACCAGAAATCCTCCGGCAATAAACATCAGAGCGGATACTACAGCTAAAACCACTGTTTTTTGTGTGAAATATTTAACATTTAAATGTGATTTTACAGTCATTTTCATGTTGGTATATTTGCACAGACAAGATCATATAATGCCCGCATAAGCTTTTCACCCTGACGGCATTCTGCGACAAGAGATACAACCGCATTCTTATCCGGAAGAATCATGGTAATCTGGGAATATTTTCCGTCAGCCCTGAAAGAATTATATTCTCCTCTCCAGAAAAGATAGCCATAATAATCGGTATCCGATGCCTTTGTACTTTCTTCTATCCATTTTTCAGACAAAAGCTGCCTGCCCTCCCATTTGCCCTTGTTAAGATAAAACAGTCCGAATTTATGAAGTTCAGAAAGTGTAAGAAACAATCCACCGGCACCAAAATTATTTCCAAGAGGATCAATCTCCCAGGTCGGACGCTTTATGAAAAGAGGTGTAAAAAGCCTGGGCATAAGATAGGAAACCAGGTCACAGCCCGAACGTCTTTGTACAAGAATTCCTGCAAGATATGGACCGACATTGTTATATACAAAATGTGTCCCCGGCTTGTATTTAAAGGGAATAGCTAAAGCCATTTTCACCCAGTCATCCTCCTTGTATAACGGACGCTGCGCTCCCATAAGACTCCCCTGTTCCTGTCCAAGACACATGGTGAGCAGATCTCGAACGGTTGCCATTTGCAGATTCGCATCAATCACCTCTGGTAAATCTTCTGAAAAAGCGTCTGTCAGTTTTTCATCTAAAGATATTAATCCTTCCTGAACTGCGAAACCGACTGCACAGGATGTAAAGCTTTTCGCCGCCGAATAAATATTTCTACGGCATTCCTCTTCACTATACCATTCATTTATAAGCTCACCATCCTTGGTAATTTTAATTCCAAGAACATGAAGTTCTTTCGCAATTTCTATAAAAGCAGATATATCCATAAACTTGCTCCTCCTGATTGTGATTCTGATATCCTCATTATACCGTAACTATTCAGAGGCATGCAAAATTGCTTTCTGTGAATGCTTGCATTCATACAGAACAGCAATTTTATATGGCGAAGTAACCTCAATGAGTAAAACTTGAGCTGCGTTAGCAGCGGTTTTACGGATGAGGTCTGAATAGTTACATTATAGCTTATACAAAATAAAAAGAGCAACCGGATTTGTCCGATTACTCTTGTCTCTCATTACATTTCAGATAATTTCACTTTCCGCTCTACGCTGTATCATGGATTGCCAAGAACTGCTACTGCCTCATATGGCCGCAGCTCTATTTGGCCTTTTTCGAAGGGATATCCTGACGGACTATAATTGTCACAGATCACATCCCACTTCCGGTATTCTGCATGATTGGACGACGGACTTACGATCTTCTGCATCCGGTCTGTAAAATTGCATGCCACCCATAATATCTGATCCTTCCAATGACGCAGGTATGCGAAGACATCAGCATTATTCTCTCCCACAAGTTCAAAATCACCATTTACGATAATCGGATATTCCTTTCTCAGGGAAATCAGTTTGCGATAGTAATTATAAACGGAATCCTCATCACCAATCTGAGCAGCAGCATTTATCCTTTTATAATTAGGATTTACCGGCATCCAAGGGACGCCTGTAGTAAATCCTGCCTCATCGGTTTCGTCCCATTGCATCGGTGTACGGGCATTATCCCTGCTTTTATTTCTCAGATAACTTATCATTTTATCGTTATCTACGTGTAAGATTTCTGTATACTCATGGTAAGCATTAATACTTTCGACGTCACGGAAATCCCTGATATCCGAAAATGGATAATTGGTCATTCCAAGCTCTTCTCCCTGATAGACATAGGGAGTTCCCTGCATAAAATGCAGGCATGTAGCCAGCATTTTGGCGGATTTGTTCCACCATGTTTCATCCGTATCATTACCCAGTCTTGATACAACACGTGGTTGGTCATGATTGCACCAGTACAGGCTGTTCCATGCCTTTCCATATAATTTCCTCTGCCAGTTGCTGAAGCTTCTCTTTAATTCCAATAACGGAATACGTCTGTCAGACCATTTGGAACCATCCTCTGCATTATCCAGATCCATATGCTCAAACTGAAAAACCATATTCAGCTCCGTATTATCCAAGCAGGAATATTGAACGGCATCATCCGTACCGGCAAACGGCGTCTCACCCACCGTAAGGATTCCCTCTCTGTTATGCCATACCTGACTGTTCATCTCTTTTATATAATCATGAGAGATGGGAAGGTTCACTGCATACGGTACAAAATCGCCCAAACCATCTTTTCCAATGACTCCATCGGGAAATTCCGGATTCTTACCTATATAATTAATAACATCCAGACGGAATCCATCCACTCCCTTATCCAGCCACCAATTCATCATGCGATAAATCTCATTTCTTAATTCCGCACACTGCCAATTTAATTCCGGCTGTTTTTTATGAAAAAGATGCAGATAATATTCCTGTCGTTCTTCAGAGTAGGTCCATGCGCTTCCACTGAAATTAGAACGCCAGTTGTTGGGTTCTTTCCCATCAACGCCCTTTCGCCATATATAATAATTACGATAGGGTTCTATTCCTGCTTTGCTCTTTTTAAACCACTCATGTTCATCCGAGGAATGATTCACTACCATATCAATAATAATCTTCAGATTTCTCTGATGAGCTTCTTTTAAAAGCTCATCAAAGTCATCCATGGTTCCAAACTCCTCCATAATCTTCTGATAATCACTAATATCATATCCATTATCCGCATTAGGCGATGCATAAAAGGGAGACAGCCAGATCACATCTACACCCAGATTCCGTAAATAATCCAATTTACCGATGATCCCTTGTAAATCACCTATTCCATCGCCATTACTATCCATAAAGCTGCGTGGATATATCTGATATACCACACTCTTTTGCCACCAATGCCCGTTATGGTCCATTATACTCCCTCCATGATCAGAAAACGCTGATCCTTACATTTTGACCGCATCATATAATACCTCTGTGGACTGATACAGGGTTCCGTTATTATCCTTCCTCTGATGAACAACTCCCCATTGTCTTCCATTGCACCAGAAACCATCAAAATGATCTTCATTCAGCTTCGGCTCAAAAGACTGTTCCTGTTTACGCATGTCATAGTGATATCCGAGTAAAGCCTCGTATACCGCCCAGGATGCCATTGCTCTTGTATAGTAATAACCGGATTCATTTTCACTAAAAGGATTTCTTTTAAAACCATCCTGACGGTCTCTGAGCGCTTTAACAATGGTTAATGCTTCATTCACCTGATCAGTACGGACTAATAAAGCAGCAACTTCATATTCTATTCCAGTCCAGACTTCTCCATAATATACAAACGGGAAAATCGGTTTACCACCATTTGGCCAGGTACACGGGGTAAGACCCTTTTCATCATTTAAAATATATGCTCTTTCTGCATGTACATTCTTCTTTGCTTTTTCAACAAAATTATACTCAAAAACAGACTGTACCGCCTTCTTTACATGTTCTTCAGGTAAGATATAACCCAGCTGCGCATTGAATGCCATATACTGTCCCAAAAGCTGATCTGACAGACATCCCTTTCCATACTGATAACGGTAAGCATTCACATTATCTAATACCTGCTCATAAAATTCTCCATTCCAGCTTACCTTGTCCAGTTTACCTGCACCATCCGCTGCCAATTTACGATACCGGTCTGCCAGGTCATCACACTCCATAAATTCTGCCATTTCAGCTGCCGCTGTTAATGCCGCAATGTAGATACTGGTTGCCATACTGGAGATTCCATACAGCTCTGTATCATAGGTAACATGCTGTGGCTGCTCCAGTACTCCATCCTCATCACAATCCCATACCTTCAAAGTATAATCCAGAGTCTTTTTTACCCCATTCCAGCATTCCTTTATCAAAGAGTCATTCCCGCTGATAACCCATTCTCTGTATAATCGGATAATACAGCCGAGCTGTCCATCTGCCGCCGGTGTCATTTCCCATTGTGGTAAATCAAATGGCGTATAAGCTCTGAATGGCATGTACCCATCATCCCGTATTTCATCAACAAACTCTATCCTTCGCATTGACTGCTCCAGCTCCGGGAACAAAACAGCTACACTCTGTGCATAATTCCAGACATGTGTACAATTTCCAGGACCGCATCCAAGTGCATCATCTACACCTTCCCATCCAAGGAAATCACCGTTTTCTATTCTAAAGCATGTAGGACTCCGCATTACCGTAATATTATCTGCTGCTGCTTCAAGTATATAGCCAGGAAGAGTTGTATCAAAAAACGCATGTGCAAACTTAGCACTCTCATCATACAATCTGTCCGCATTACCGGCTAAATAAGAAGCCACATTCCAGGCATCCTCAAAGAGTGTTGCATAGTAGTTTTTCGTAACATCATAATTTCCGTCAACGATATCCTGTTTGTCTTTGTCTAACTCAATCCACATCTTGGGTCTGTTAGGAAAGTACCAGCTGAGAATAAAAGGAAAAACTTTTTCCTCTCCCGGCTTTAATGTCTGGGTGATACATAAGGAGCCGATTTTATCTGTGAAATGCAGGAAACTGAAATCAGACTTTTCCGCCCAATTACTTCCAACCTGATCATAGATGCTTTCATTGTTGAGTCTTCCATCTGTAGAAAAATCCTGCCAGAAATCTTCTCCACCATCTGTCCACTGTCCCTGATACCAGAGAGGTTTTTTAGTAATGTATTCTTCTTTCTCTGTTGTGGATAATGCCATATTTCCCCATGTAATATGTTTATCTGAAAAATTCTTTCCCGTATACATAATTCCACGGATAACATCATCACTACGATATTCATTTTCTCTATCACCGGCATGCTTCATAAAAGAAAAATTATTATATCCTTCAAATCCTACTGCATTATTCATAGAACCGGCAATGGAAATTTCTATATTCTCTTTCGTAGTATTTTTTACCTTATAATTCAGATAAGCCCCCGGTATTCCTGAATCTTTCGCATTAAGCGGAATGAATGGTGTATACGCTTCCAGACTGATCTGAACAGGTATTTCTTCATCCTGAAATTCAATATTAACAAAGGGATATTTTGTGGTCATTACAGAACTGTCAAAACGTGGCAGACCTGCAACCTCATTCCGGAAAAAGCCCTGTGATCTGTTAAACGGCGGATTAAGCTTACTTTCCAGCACTCTGGAAATTGCTTCTCCTCCATCCTGTTTCATCCATATAGAGAAAAAAGTATATGGCATACGATTCATCTGTCCCGGCTGATTAAAAATCTGCCAGGTTGTAAGATTTCCTCTGGCTCCAAGGGAAACATTTCCGGTTCCGATCCCCCCTAACAGAAAATCCACACATCCGGCATCACCGGAATATGCCTTTTGTTCATTATTGCAAAACAATTCGTCATCTGAATATATTTTTTTCATAAATCTGATATTCTCCTTCTATTAATAATTAGCCCTTGACTGCACCTGCTGTCATACCTTCAACAATATATTTCTGGAAGAAAACATAAAAAACCAACTGTGGAATAATGATAATGACTGTAGCTGCAATCATTCCACTGTAATCCATACTGTATCTGCCCCGGAACATTGACGCTCCCAGTGAAATCGTCATCATATTTGTATCATTCACCAGTACGGATGATATTGGGTATTCATTCCAGAAATAAAGTACATTAAAAATAATTACGGTTGCCAGAACCGGCTTAATAATCGGCAATACAACCTGTGTACACATTTGATAAATATTACATCCATCAATAATGGCCGCTTCTTCTATTTCGCTCGGAAATTCTCTCAGAAATCCTACCATTAAAAGGACGCCCAATGCCATCGTTGTTGTTGCCAATGGCAAAATCAGGGACACCCTGCTTCCCAGCAGCCCCATTGCCACAATAATCCGATAGGTAGGAAAAATAACAATATATGGCGGTATCGTAAGTCCTGACACAAACAATAAATACAAGCCATTTGGTATTTTCGCATGATCAAAATGCAGTCTTGTGATCGCATAGGATATCATAAAGGTGCAGACCAGACTGATCAGCAATGCAAATACTGCAACAATAAGTGTATTGCCGAACATTTTAAATAATGGCAATGTATCAAGAGCTCTCCTGTAATTGGCCAGATCAATATGTTCCGGCAGAGAAAATGGATTATTCAAAATATCGGTATCTGATTTAAAGGACAAGACAACCAACCATAAAAGCGGAATAGCCGTTACCGCTGTAATAACGAATAGTACGCATCTGGACAGAATCGTTTTCCAATTAGCTTTCATATTCAAATTTATCCCTCCTTTTGCTCTAATGATTTCCCGACATTAGCCAGATAAATAATCGAGAAAATCAGACACAGGACAAATGATACCGTAGCAACCGCCATACCATATCCGTAACGTGATGAAGTAAAGGTAGTATCATACATGTAGGTAACCAACACATCTGACATATGGTTCGGTCCACCATTGGTAAGCTGCTTTACGGTCTCAAAGATTTTGAATCCACCTGTGATGATCAGTATCGTGTTAATCACTATTGTATTTTTCATCATAGGTATGGTTATTTTTCGTATCCTTTGAAAATAATTCGCACCATCAATTTCCGCCGCTTCATAAATATCTGCCGGAATACTTCGCAGGCCGGCCATATTAATAGTTGTATAAAAACCAAGCACCTGCCATAAATATACAAAGGCAACCGAATAGGGGGTCAGGGTTTTACCTCCAATCCACTGCTGTTGATAATCACTCAGTCCGATACTCCTCAATATTGCGTTAATCATTCCCATTTTCGGATCCAGAATAAACAACCAGATCAGACCGACTAATATTGGTGCAATTACATTCGGTGCAAAGATCATGGACTGTACAACTCCACTTCCCCGAAACGGTTTCTCCAGAAGTAATGCCACAATAAATGACAATGGCAGAATGGTAATTGTTATACCAATCAAAATAATAAAAGTATTTTTCAAAGCAATAAAAAAGAATTTATCGTTCAGCAATACCTGATAATTTTTAAAACCGATAAATTTTGCCGCTCCAATTCCGGAGAAATCGGTAAAGCTATAATAGACACTGATAAAAATAGGTGCCAGATAAAAAACAGTGAACAAAATTACTGCCGGCATAATCATGATAATTTTTGTGCTTTTTTTACTTAACCAATGCATAAATTTCTCACCTCACTAAAAATGATCTGTCAGAATGCTTAGACTCTGACAGATCATTTATGTTAATTACTTATTTATAATACCCTGCGCTTCCGTCTGATCATCTAAAAATTGAAGAGCTTCTTCCGGTGTATAAATACCATTGATAACACCAACCATACTCTCAAAATATGTAGTTTCAAATTGTCCGGGCAATTTCATATTAGGACAGGTATCAGGACTTTCCCAATCATCATTCATCCGTTCAATCACTCTTGCAAACACTGGATACTTATCAGCATCAATTTCTCCTTCATAACGGGTAACCGGCACACTCTGATTTTGTGCTGCAATAATTTCCGTTCCCTCAGGACCATAATAGAATTTTAAAAATTTAATAATAGCCTGATATTTTTCCGGATCTTCTTTTTTGGTCTTGGCTGATACACAATATGGGTGAGACGGTGCTTTCATTGAAATTTCCTGATTTCCAACTCCATCTTCAAATGTCGGTCCCCACCAGAAACCAATGCTATCCTTAAGGTCACTTTCATCAAATTTCTTTGTATCCCACGCACCGCTGTCAAACATTGCTGCCTGTCCACCAAGAAACATTTCTGTAGCTTCCCAGTATCCTATTGAAGAAGCATTATCCGGGAATGTTCCCTGCTCTGCCATATCCTGCAGTTTTTCATAAAACCGTAAATAGTCATCATTCAGCCACTTATCTGTTCCACTAAGGATTCCATCAATATGGTCAAAGAAACCATACCTGCAATGCATTGTCATAAGGGACCAGCTGCTCCACACATCCTTTGTTCCTCTTGCCATTGGAACAATTCCATTTTCGTTGAAAACCTTAACACAGTTCATGAAGTCTTCATAGGTTACAGGAATTTCCAGACCACACTGATCAAACAATGCTTTATTATACCAGATCCCATTACAGAAAATCTCTGCAGGCAATCCATAAATAGCTCCATCCTTTTCCATTACGGAAAGCATACCGGGCAGAAATCCGTCCACGAATTCCTGATCATTAAGAATATCCTCTGAAAGATCTGCCAGCATTCCTGCCTCAGCCAATGCATCAGCATCGCCCTTTAATGAATAAAAAAGATCCGGCAAGCTGTCAGACTGAGATGCCAGCTTGATTTTCTGGGTATGCTCATCCTGTGCAGCCCCCGTCATTTCGATTTTAATGTCAGGATTCTGTTTCATAAATTCCTGTACTACTGCATATACCTGCGGTGCCTGATTTTCAATATCCGCAACATGCTCTGCAAATGTAAAGGTAATCACATCGCCCTCACTGTTACTCGCATCTTCACTACTACTGCTGATGCTACTATTGCTGTCGCTCTGCGTTGTCTTCGCAGTATCAGTATCCGCTTTACCACATGCCAGTAATGACATTATCATTGTTCCTGTCAGGATTAAACCCATTATACGTTTTACCATTATTTTTCCTCCCATTTGTTTCATGACTTAAATTCTATTTGCGCCAAAATCATGCCATATCCTTCGCTAATACCTGTCTCTGTCTGGAAAGTACACAATTCTTTTGCAATTAAAACATACCTCCGGAGTAATGTCTTAATTCACATTTTTTAACTATTCAAAACTCCATTCGCAAGCTCACTGCTGTGCAGTTCCCTTTGCTCATGTAGTTAAAATTCTTACAGAATCCCTCACTATAAGCATCGGATCAATCACAAGCCGGACTGGAGTATGTTTCTTCTCAAGACCTGTTATTTCCATTAATATATTTTTGCATAGTGATCCTGCCGAATCGAAAGCATGACCTATCGTTGTAAGCTTAGAGGCTGCTGCCCACGGGAGATCATCATATATAATCAGACTGATGTCCTGCGGAACCATAAGCTTCATTTCCTTTAAAGCGCATACTGTAGAGGTTGCAATTATTTCATTTACCGCAAGAATTGCAGATGGCTTTAATTCCTGAATCTTATTCTGAATTACTCCACGGATGCTGTCATTATATGGAATATCATATAAATAACGATCATCCACTTCTAATCCTGCTTCTTCAAAGGCCTTTCTATATCCATTGCTTCTCTGTGGAAATCCTATTCTGTATTTGTATAACATCAGGATATCTTTATGTCCATTTTGAATAAGATACTTTACTGCCTGATAGGTACCTAATTCATCGTCAAATAAAATCGCATCTGCTCCCGGATGTGTCTGCATAAAAAACTGTATTACCGGTTTGCCATCGCTGATCATCTTATTAATTTCCGGATACTCCTGGTTCGAAAATGTTGCAAAAATAAGCGCATCAACCTTCATCTGTTCCAGACAGGTTATATTTTGCTTTTCTCTCGTCAAATCCTCATTGCTAAACAAAGTGACAATATCATATTCATCACCCAGCTCATCAATGATCATCTGCATTAACGTATTGGTAAAAGGGTTCGTAACTTCACTAAACATCATGCCCAGCAGCTTACGCTTCTTTATTATGGAATGATGCGAATAGTTCAGTTCATCACACGCCTTAAGCACACGTTCTCTGATTTCATCACGCGTTTTATAACTGTCACTAAAAACTTTATATACAGTTGATACTGATACTCCGGCTTTCTGAGCCACATCCTGTATAGTACTCATATTTCTCTCCCCTTTTGAATTGTTATACTCACAATACACCTTTTCAGAAAATCTGTCAATGGGTTTTTCTGAATTTCTCCGTATTTTATTTATTATTCTCTGTTTATTCTCCCTTAATTCTCTGTTTTTATTAGTTTTTATTTTGTTTTCTATCTTATCAGCTGTTTTTTTGCAACTATTCAAAGCCTCATCACTCTGAGGAATATATCCATCAGAGTGATGAGGCAGTAAAATAGGATTGTGAGAGCAAAGCCTTTGCAGCATATGTAATCTGGCTAAATATTTCATCGTACATAATAAAATCCTCCATGTAAAATCAGTAGTTAATGAAAAACCCTGCTTACATGGAGGTGCATTAGCATAATAAAACCGCTTGTTGTCCCCTATTTCATTTTACTTCCTATATTCTCCAGTTCTTCCAGCGCTGCCATATTTTTCTGCAGATCATCCCTTGCCGTTGCATAATATGATTTTTGAATTTCGAATATTCGGATTGACATATTTTCTGCTGTATTGTATCATCTATTTGTAAAAGGAAATGAGTTTTTCAACCGTACAGTTTTTACTCAAGCGGCCTACTCGTTTCTTTTTTTATTCTTAAGATATCATATAAATAAAGTTTATTGTCCTGTGCGTGTCTAATTATCATTCTTCCCTTAAATATATTATATCCATCTAAATTTCCATCATTGTTGTATTTAGGAATGGCAAACCGTGTATCATAACGGTACCACCCATATTTTGCTTTGGTGTTATGCTTGTCTTTATGATTCTCAGAAAATGTTTTGTTTGACGCAATTTGAACCAGTTCTTTAATTGCAGCAGATGCATTTGCCTTTGCATACTCATTTGGTCCTCTTAAAACTTTTGTATCCTTCGAATGTGCATATTCATCCGGAAAATCACTTCCAATATAAATCATTTCATTAGTATCGAGAATTTCTGTACAAGAACCAATATATTCTTTCAAATACTCTTCAACAGCATTCCAATCAACACGTTTACTTCTTTTAAATCTTAGATCATTAATTACAACAATCTCCTTGCCTTCTGCATCCACAATAATGGAAACATTACCCGTTGGTAATTCTATATTATTTTTCAACATCCATTGTCCAAGATAACTTATAATCTTCCTCTTTAATGGAATAGAAGATTCCATAATACTATTAATTATAGTTTGATCATTAACCAAATAATCTCTGGTCAAAACTTCGTTCACTTTATCGTCTTCATCACAAAGCAACTCAACAAGCGACATATCAAGTGCCTTACATATAGACACCAGTTTGTCTGCCTGTGGATTGATCTGTTTCTTCCGCCAATCACTGATGGTACTGGTAGCAATACCGGTTCTTTTGGACAGTTCCGTCTGGCTCATATGTAATTCATTAAGCCTTGCGAATATTTTTTCATATATCTTTATGATACAATACCCTTTCTGGATTCCGACTTTTCGGATATTGTATCATAAATACTTATTAGCAGCAATATTATTCCAGAAACACTTTTATTGTTTTTACAGATATCTGCATAATCAGTTTGTCACAAAACATATTATATAGAAAAATTGTCATACGTATAACCTTTTATTTTTATGGCTCAATCGGGTTGCTCGTTTCTTTTTTTATGTCCAGAATATAGGGTTCTCCCGGTACTCTTCTGCTGTAAATTATTTCCAGCTGCCTGATAACGTCTTCTTTTTTCTGCTGAAATGGTTCGCTGTGGCTTGATAGGAACCATGGAGCCTGAACGTTTTTCAGACAACAGATTTCAGCTAAAAGACGTTCAGCGTTATATACGTGCTGTCCTCTTTTTTGTGTTGCATAGACAGCATCACCAAGAAAGCACCATGTATGATTTACTTCCAAAGCCAGGGAGCCTTTGGCATGACTGGACGGAACAGGAAACAGTTGAAGCTGCATGGAGCCATCATCGATAAAAATGGCTTTTTCAACGATGGTTCCTTTCCGGGTATAGCGAAATGTATTTTTCCCCTGATAAATTTCGGTACATGGAATCTGTGACAGGTTCGCTATATGATCAGGATGGAAATGGGATAAAATAACCCTTATTTCTTTTCCTATCTGTGCTGCTTTCTGCCAAAGAATCTCCGGAATAACAGGATGACTTCCCACGTCATATACCCAGAGAGTGTGGCTGCCCTCTATGAGAACAACATTAGAAGAAAGCGGGATTTCGGTTGGCGTCAAATATGTAATTTGGTCGCATAAGGACTTTATCTCTGGTTTTATCACGGAAATCTCCTCTGAAACATGTTTGAAATCATTTCTGCAGCCATTCCTGCAGACATTCCTCTCCCAGTCCCCATCTCTTACCGTTGTCCCTCAATTCTGCCAGTGAGTATCTCAAATAATCCATCGGCTGTTCCTTGGTAATCTCCACGGCAAAACGAATGCTTTTATACGTGTTTTCCATTCCCCAGATAACCTTCTCCCATGGCATTCCCTCCGGGATTCCCTTCGTTCTTTCATCCATATAGATTACATGCCTGGCACCTGCCTGATAAATGAGATCAAAATAAGCTTTCATCTCTACCTCATTCAGTTTTTCATGAACAAAAATAAGTCCCTCTCCGTATCCGGTAAAGGAGGGCTTTCCCAAAGATTGATACAGCAGCTGCTTCATCATCTTTTCAGCGCAGGTATAGTCACTCACCTTCCCCAATACCAACGGGGAGAGATAAACACAATGAGCCGGAAGAGCGGCCGCCATGGCTTCACACTCTTTTCCGGCTTTTATCACTTGCCCTGTTTCTTTGAGAATCATCAGGGACTTCTCATCATATTTTACTTTTTTCTTATAATCATAGATTTTAATGTCTGCACAGATTTCCGAAGGAGTAAACTTTTCCATCCCGCTACCTCCTATCCCCTGCAAATCAATCATTTCCACTGTTTTCAGCCATCTGCTTCTCATTTTCAAAGATTTTCTCTCTGATAAATTCCTGTTCTCAGTTCTTTTCCTTTATTTGTTTTACCCATATGATTTCCTCTAAAAAAATATGGAGAAGATTATAGATTGCTCTTCTCCATAAATATATCATGTTTATCACTTAATTTCTACGGCTTTTAAGGTGGGGTTTCAAGCAGCCCGTCGTTAATCTATGGTCAGTTCAAAAATCAGTTTTTACACTTAAAGCGGAACGTACATTCTTCTCTAAAACTATTTTTCAACAAGACAACTACTAATCAATTTTTCCAGCATATCGTTGCTGGCATTTGCCGATCTGACACTGGCCGCTATCATCTCTTCTTTTGAAACATCGGTAAAATCAATTTCAAATCTACCATTGTTCAAGCATAACTGCTCAATGTATATTCTCTGAGTCCTTCCATTACCTTCTCTAAACGGATGGATCATATTAATCTCACCCAGGTAATAGGCTATAGTCTCTCGCTCATTTCTTCCTTATCGGTTATGTCAGCTAAGAAATTTTCCTTTTTCAGCTTACGATACAAATCATCAAACTGGTTTTCGATAAACTGCACCAAACAAAAAACGGTTCCTTTAGAAATATCAACCGTTCTTGTCTTGCCCGCCCAAGAATATATATCACTGAATAAATGCTTATGTATAGAGCAGAGATGCTTAAAAGAAAAATCTCCAGTAACGCCTTGACCTACAAGTTCTGCCTGGCGTACTGCTGAATAGTCTCTTTCAGCCTCATGCAATGTGTCTAAATCTCTTATATCCAGTTTATTCTTTAATACATTTGTTCCCGGATAACAGTACTTAGCATCCTGTTCATCATCATAGAAATAATCATACTCTTGATCCTTCAACCTGCTTCTTGGATACTCTGTATTTCTTATTTAATTCTGTAATTGCATCTGCTGCAGAAACTTTCTTGGCTAAGACATTTCTTACTCTTTGACGACATTCTGCATCAAATGGCATGCTTTCCATTTTAAAACTGGATTCAATACTGCTTACTCTTCTATCAACTGTCATACGCGTATCCTTTCCCCTTTCCCTTTCACAGAAAGGTATTTGTTCTTCTATAGTATACCACAAAACGCTACATCTATACTACAAGTTTCCGTATTATGAAAAGCGAACATATAATCTTCTCCGGTATCATTATCATTTCATAGTTACCACTCGTCACATTTCAGGTGCTTACCACTTTTCTTACCACTTTATACCACTGTGATACGATATTTTGCGATACTTTACGAGGTTTGCAAGCTAATCACCAAACACCATCAAGCCCCTGCAAATCAATCATTTCCACTGTTTTCAGCCGCTTACTTCTCATGACGAACGCTTAGCGTTCGTCAACGACCTGGAAGATGTAGAATTTTAAATAGTACGACTCATCCGCTGCCCAGAGGATCGGGTGATCCGGTGCCTGGGTACGGAATTCCACCTGGCGCAGGCGCTTGTGTACATTGCGGGCTGCCTGTCCGATTGTTTCTGTAAAAAGCTCATATGTCATAAAGTGAGAGCAGGAGCAGGTTGCGAGGAAACCACCATCCTTAACAAGCTTCATTCCACGCAGATTGATTTCCCGGTAGCCTTTGATCGCATTTTTCACAGAATTTCTGGATTTCGTGAACGCCGGCGGGTCCAGAATCACGACATCGTATTTTTCGCCCTGCTTCTCCAGCTCCGGAAGCAGTTCGAACACATCGCGACAGATAAACTTCGCACGATCCTGCACGCCATTCAGTTCCGCATTTTTCGTTGCCTGTGCAACCGCAAGCTCCGAAGCATCCACGCCGGTCACTTCCCTTGCCCCGGCAACCGCCGCGTTCAGAGCAAAGGAACCGGTATGGGTAAAGCAGTCCAGAACTCTTGCATCCTTACACAGCTTCTGGATTGCCAGACGGTTATATTTCTGGTCAAGGAAAAATCCGGTCTTCTGTCCGTCCTTCACGTCAACCAGATATTTTACACCATTTTCTTCGATCTCAACATTGGTATCGAATTCTTCGGAAAGGAACCCCTTGGTTCTCTCCATTCCCTCATTGAGTCGCACTTTGGCGTCGCTTCTCTCGTAGACACCCCGGATGCTAATGCCATCCTTCGCAAATTCTTCCTTCAGAAGATCTACGATTTCAAGCTTCAGACGATCAATGCCAAGTGCAAGAGACTCCACAACAAGCACATCCGAAAATTTATCAATGACAAGCCCCGGCAGGAAATCCGCTTCTCCAAATATCACACGGCAGCTTCCGGTATCCACGGTTTTCTTACGGTACTCCCAGGCTGTCCTCACGCGTTCCCTTAAGAATTCATGATCGATCTCCTGATGTACATTTCTGGTCATCAGACGGATACGGATCTTGGAATTCTGATTAATGAATCCCTTCCCCATCGGATATCCGTCAAAATCATGCACCGTTACCATGCTTCCGTTTTCAAATCTCCCTGTGATGCTCTCAATCTCATTATCAAACACCCACATGCCACCGGCCTTCAGGGTTCTCCCTTCGCCTCTTTTCAGTGTTACGATTGTTTCGCTCATTGCATGAACTCCTTCCGCTGACAAAACCTGCTGCCAGCCTTCCGGAATCAGCAGCTTAACATCCGGATATGGGATTCCATCGCAAAGTCTTTCGTCTCGCCATCATCCAGATAGTACTCGTAGGGTTTTATCTCTTTTCCAAAAGAATACAGCGTCAGATCTTCAAAATCAACATCTTCAACACATTTTCCGCCTTTTGCCACTGGAAACAGATATCCTTCCCTTAAGAAAATATGCACGGTTCCCATTTGCATTTCTACATAAAGCTTAAAGTTTTCCTCTTCCACAGAAGTCCAAAGTTCATCGATATCCGCATAACCAACATCAAACGTCACCTTTCCCGGTGTGTCCACAAACAGACCATAGGTTTCACGCACTCCATCACCCACCATAATGAAGTTGTGTGCCCCATACAATGAATTGGTATTCTCACAGTGATTCGGATTATCGCTGCAGTTGCTGATATAGCGCCAGCCTCTTTTGTTGATGCCACGCACATTTTCTCCAAGTCCGTACACGATTTCATCCGGCTTCAGAATATAATGAAAACCATCCTCTTTCTTCAGAAAAACACCATCGCTCCATGCCGAGGATGCGATCTCTTTTACCACAGCATCCGTCTCAATCGGTTCTCCAAAAATATATTTCCTTACCATCGTTCCTGTCCCTGACTAACCTTTCACACCACCAGCCATTAATCCTTCCTTTAAAATATTTTTCTAAATAAAAGGGTTTTTATCAGCATGCCCATTTCCAGGAGTGATCCGGATTATCTTGGTAATCTTGCTTCCCTTTCTGTAAGTCTTTCCTCAAAACCACATGGTGAATCAAGATACCAATATGCTACAGAACACACATCATCCTGTCGTTCAAACAATCCATATGGAGATAACCCAATTTGCTGCATTGTTACACGGATATCTTTTTCAAAGCATATGGGATCCATAATATGCCACCTGTATAGTCCACGCATAGGAGGACAGTCATCATTAAAATAACAGGATTGATACAGAGAATCATTTTTTGAATAAAAAGGATAGCCTATAAACGGAGTACAAAAATTCTGTTCCTGGAATTTTCCATCTTTAAATCCGGCATAGCTCCATGCACCTCCGAAATAATCCTCCGTTCCTGTACCACAGATCGTAGGATATTCCACATCTCCATCAAGGTAAAATTTCATTTCACCTTCTCCCCACCAATAACGTTCCAAAGCAGCAATTCCAACATAAGTTCCTATATATTGTCCCTGTCCACTTACATTATCAAGAATTGTGTAATCTTCTGCCTTGATTGTCAATGGCTCGCGTCTCCATTGTGCATAAAAATATCCAGCATTTTCAGGTACTTCCTTCAGGTTATAATCAATCTGATAAAAAAAGCCTCCAATATCCGCCGGATGTTGATTTTCAATTGTTATTTTTGCGTGCTTTTTAAATGGCATTGGAAAATAACAATGAAATCCCCTTACAGGATTTACTACTATCGGTAAAGAATTTACTGTACAATCTACGCCAAAGCCACAGCAAAAGAAATCTCCAACCGGACACTCTACAGATGGCTTTTCTTCTTCATCCCAATAAACACGCAGAACCAGGTCTCTTAAAACAAAGCATCCTTTCTCTGTTTTATTTGTTACCGTGAAAAAAATATGCTGAATGGTTCCAGGACCTTCAATATCTGCCAGGACTGTAGTTTTTCCCATAGGAAGTGATGTACAGGGTGAACCTTTTCTCCCCTTTCCCAGATCTCCTGCTGCCTGTCCTCCGGCTCCTTTTTTCCCTTCCTTGTTCTCACCTGTGATTGATCGTGACTGACCACCATTTAATATCATAATCTGATTTAATCCCAACATCATTTATTCCTCTCCTTCTATTACTATACCTCTTGCAAATGGTATGTTTTCCCACCTGAATCTTCCCAGAAAATTCATTGGAGATACCTGTGTTTCGTTGTATATGCCATTATGCCTGATCCCAAGAAATTGTGTAATATACATCACTGCAAAGACCCCGGATGCCCATGCACACTTTCCACATCCATTGCTTCTTCCAACCTCGCCTTTTTGACTTTCCACACTATATGGCCACCACCACCAGCTTCCGTCAACATCTGCCAAACGAAGAAGCTCTGTCATCCTGCCTTCTCTTCCTCTGAAGGATTCGTCATCTTCAGCAGCAGACAGGGCACTTATAAACCCCGGGAAGGTGGCTCCTGACATTCCACCCCAACGAATGCCTTTAATCTTTGCATCATAGGTGGGATTCTCCGTCACTGTGAAATTCACGAAATTTCTATAGAATTCATCGAAATAATCACAATATCCATAAAACGGCATTAAGGTCGTATCACTCTCTTCTCCATCATGCATGAGAAGATTAATTTTTTTGTCCCTGATGACATCCTGCAGGAATATAAGCGCTGTATCAAGAAAGGGTTTTTTATAATTATCTTCTGAAATCCACCTCTTCTGTGACTTTTCAACGCCTCCAATACCCTCAAGATATTGTCTTTTCCCATCTACCATTACCGTCATTTTGTCTTCAATTGCAGCTTTTAACTTTTTTGCCTTTTCTGCATAATAAGCCTGTTTTTTTCCGTCATGAAAAACATAACCATGTATCTCAGCTATGCTTTGAAATGCTTTCCAGACACAGATGTTGCTTCCCGTATGATATTTTCCCAATGCAAGTGCATCCGAAATCCAGATACTCGGATATAGGGAATCTTCCGCATTCTCTACATGTTCTACCTCATCCATAATCTGATTCATTTTGGAAAACATTTCCGGCTTGTTTTTTAAAAATTCCGCCTTCCCTGTGGATTCAAAGGTAATACCTGCTAAAAGTATCCCAGCCAGTGAATTTCCCAATGAATGTGTGACTCCACCTTCACATTTATCGCCTTTAGGTCTCACACCGTAATGAACAAACCACTCGGCACCTTTCCAGGCCAGGTCAGGATCCAACAGGCAGAATGGAAGGAATGCATAATACATATCCTTCATCCAGATCTGACGGGTTGCTGGAAAGGAACCCCAATTAGAACCAACCACTTCACCTTCCTCATTCATTGCAATAGCGTTAAAGCACTGCATCACTGATCTTTCAAACAGCGCACTTTCCACTGGATTTTTTTCCACTATCAGTCTTCCTAATATATTTCTGAAATATCTGTGAGTCTGATCAAACCAGTACTCACTGTTTATTCTGATGTTTTCAGCCTCTTCATATCTTCCGGGTGCATAAACAACCGATGGAATCCATCTTTTTTCAAACGGATTCAGGGTAAACTCTGATTTTTCTCTTCCACTCCCCTGCAAAATGCTGACTTCGTTTCCAAACAGTTCCTCTTCCGGATCAATTTCCTTAAAAATACGGGCTGTCCCATTGATCTGTCTTGTGCTGATATTTTCAATGCATATTCCATATATAAAAGCATTACTTCTCTCATTTCCATTTTCACTTACAGGCGCATAAGAAACAACAGATACCTTTATGTCTTCAAAGCTTAAAACTGTTCTGGGAAATATATTATCAACAAAATCCATAATATATTCTGTCGCTTCCTCCGGTTTTTGCTTATGTCCATTGATAAAAATTTCATAAAACAGCGAAACCGATGAAAAGTCTTTATGCATCCACACACCCGGAATATCATCCGTCAGATAACATCCCCTATAGAAATTTGCTGCTTTGATTTTACCAAATTGCTCCATATTAATAAGTATTTTATTATTTGAAATATCAAAGGTACATCTGTCATCCTGTGGAATTTTACCATAATAGCTTTCCCTGTTTCCCGTCTCAGTCTGCCCCTCTTTTACCTTTAAATAAAAATATGGATTGACAGCGGATAATATCGCATTATATAGTTTATCACTCATATTTATTTTACCGCTCCCGCTGTTAGTCCTGAGGTTATATGCTTCTGTGCAAGTATGTATATTATTACAATGGGAATCAATGATACGGTAAGTCCTGCAATAAATAAATCCCATTCCGTATTTGTACTGCTCCTGAATACATAAAGATTCATTGTAATCGTTCTGAGTTCTTCTTTTCCAAGCATAATATTAGGAAAAACGAAATCATTCCAACACCATAAAAAATACAGCACTCCTAAAGTAACCGTTGCCGGTTTAAGCAAAGGAAATACTATCTGCATCATACTTCTGTATGCCCCACATCCATCAATCATTGCTGCCTCTTCCAATTCCGTAGGAACACTCTTAAGAAATCCCATGTAGGTCATAATCCCGAATCCACAATTCAGTCCTCCATACATAAGTGCCAGACCAAGTAATGAATTATTCAGGTGCATGGTTTTAGCCATAATGGTAATTGCAATCATAACCGCATGAAAAGGAATAACCTGCCCCAGAATGAAAAAGATGTAAAAACCTGATGATAGCTTTCCTTTTAAATGTAAAATTCCATATGCCGCCAGATAGCTGACGGTTAATGAAATAATAACGGTTAAAATTGTTATTATTGCAGAATTCATAAAAGAAGATGCATACCGCATCGTCTTCATTGCCCGGGTAAAGTTATCCAGATAGAGCGATGTCGGAAAGGATACAAAATTAGTAAGAATTTCCTTTCCTGTCTTAAAGGAGTTCATTACAATCAGTAATACGGGAAGCATAAAAATAAAACCCAATACCAGCATAATTATGCCTTTCCATCTGCTTTCTCTTTTTTCTTCTTTCATGCCTGAACCTCCTTCTTCCTTGTTATCCAAAGCTGTACAAGCGTTACTGCAGCTACCATCAGAAACAGGATAACTGACTTTGCCGATGCATATCCGTATCTGAAAGATCCAAATGCATCATTATATATATCCAGCGCAATTGTCTGTGTACTTCCTCCCGGTCCACCTCCGGTTAGTGCAAACGGAATATCAAAGGCTTTGAAGCTATTTGCAATGGACACAAACAGATTAACCGTGACTGTTGTCATTAACAGAGGCAGCTCAATATAAGCAATTTTTTTAATACCTACGCATCCATCCAGCTTAGCTGCCTCCAGCACATCCTTCGGAATTGTCTGGAGACCTGCAATATACAGAATCATCAGGAAGCCCGTTCCCTGCCAGACACTGACAATTGTCGTTGCAGCAAAAGCAAAGCCAGGTGTTCCAAACCAGCTTATATTTGACAGAAAATGATTCGAAAGCATTTTTCCCACATCCGGTATGGCTCTTGTGAAGATGAAATACCAGACATAGGAAACCATTACTCCGCTGATGATATTAGGCAGGAAGAACATTGCTCTTGATATACTTCCTCCAAATATTTTTTCACTAAGAAAAAAGGCAGTAATAAATGCCAGTAGATTTGTAAAAATAATAGTGACAATCCCTAATATCAGTGTAAACACAATTGCCTGCTGAAAGTTTTTATCCTGTAACAGGCGAATATAATTATCCAATCCTACAAACTGCTTCGTCCCTTTCATGAGATTCCAGTTTGTAAGTGCATTTGGAAATGTACCTCCCAGCAATGGTATGACCAAGGTAAACGTATATAAAATAAAAGCTGGAAGAATTAACAATAAATATCTTTTTCTATTTCTTTTATATATCAAATCCGACATCGTATTCCTCCCATGATATAAGATAAAGAGGAACATAATGTCCTCTTTATCTTATTTATATTAATTACGGGTTAAGAAGTTCCTGATTACTTTCATCCAATTGCTGCAGTGCCTGCTCTTTATCTACAGAGCCGGCCATATACGCCTGAATAATGTTTCCAATCTCGGTATTGCTTCCTGCCGGCAGCTGCTGATATACCCACGGTCTGTTTGCTCCACTGTTCATATAGGCTTTATAATCATCCATGTATTTTGCTGAATACTGTCCTTCATATGGCATACAGGGAACAGCCTCTCCCATAGCATCGTTTGTAGTGGCAAACCAGCCATCCTTACTGGTATTATCACTCAAATACTCAAGTACCTTTAAACAAGCCTCTTTGTTTTTCGTCTGACTGTTAATGACACATGCAACACCAACATCTACATCCAGCTTGGCATCTAACGGATCGTCCGTAACAGGCGCTGCAAACAGTCCAACTGGAAGATCCGGATTAATCGTAGCTACGTTCAACAGTGAAAATTCGCCTGAAAACAGCATGGCTGCATCACTGTTAGCAAAAGCTGTAAATCCAGCCGTAGAATCCGAATCCATATAATTACTTCCGGAGTTTTCCTTCATCAGGTTCAAAAACTCAAACACATTGTCGGACTTATCTGTCTTATAGCTTCCGGAACCATCATTCATGGATGTAACCCAGCTCTCCATATTATCATTCTTATCAACGGCGGCTCCTTCCAGACAACTGAATGCATGGTTCAATGTCCAGGCATCCTTATAGGTAGCTGCAAAAGGTGTAATCCCTGCATCCTGAAGTTTCTGGCAATCCTCTTTTAATTCTGTAAGTGTAGTCGGAACTTCAGTAATTCCTGCTTTTTCAAATAACTCTGTGTTATAAAAGACTCCAAGGAACTCCTGTCTGAGAGGATATGCATAAACCTTGCCGTCATAACTGACTGCATTCAATGTATAATCATAGACCTTGCTCGTAAATTCCTGATCACTCAGATCCATAAGATATCCATTTCCTGCAAACTGCTGTACTTGTGCGTATGGAGATAGCCAAAACATATCCGGCAAGTCATTGGATGCAGCTCTGGCGCCCAGATACTGATTGTAGTCACCGGTTGCCGGCTGAATGGAAAGTTCAATTTCATCCTGCATCTCATTAAATTTAGCCGCAGCATTATCAAATGTATCCTGTCCGCCACCACTAAAAATAACCATTGAAATCTTTGTTTTTCCTGTATCATCAGTTTTTACAGGTGTTGATGACGCACACCCTGCTACCCCAATTGCCAAAGCGGCAGTCATTACAGTAGCCAGAAATTTTTTTACATTCTTTACCTTCATAATCATTACCTCCCGGTACACTTTATTTTTTTATGTGTTTATGATAACATGCATCATATACTAAATGTACTGCACACTATTTTACATTCAGGTCACAAGTTTTGACATCTTCCGGATAAATACATACAAAAATCAGATACCTCTGAATGATAAGGAGCATTATGAAGACCGCAAAAGAAAAGATTAATAATTTACTTAAATCATTCAGCATTAAACAGTTATACTTTGCAGCTGTACTTCCTTTATTAATACTCGGATATATTCTTATTGCATTTTCTGTCTGGAATGTTTACGTTCATCAGATGAAAAGTACTCTTGCCCTGGAAACCCAAAATGCCATTATGAACAAAGCCGATAATTTTAACAGTTATTTTGATTCCCTTTATTATGCAACTGACTCCATCATCTATTCGGATATTACCCAACAGCTCCTTCAAAAGAACCTTACCTCTCCATCACCGGATGATCAGTCACTCTTAACCGATATCTTATACAACTATATGCATCAGTCTTCATCTTCCTATGTTATAAACAGCTGGACAATCAACAATCCAATCGTTACTCTCTCTATTCAGAACGCCGCTGGAGATCTTTACGCCACAAGTGCAATTTATAACACAGAGAAGAAACGTACAAATGAATTATTCGGTCTGCTGAAAGACAGTATCACTTCTCTTCACGGACAGGGATACTTATATTGGGATACTCAGAGCAGAAGTCTATACTTCTTTCGTGCCATATACAACAGTCAGATATCCCAAACGGATCAATTTCTTGGCCTGCTTTCCATCCGGTTAAGCAGCCGGGTCTTTGCGGATTCTATTGGTTACCATTCTTCATCCTCATCAACATCCTATTGTTTTGTTACCACAGAGGGGGAAATCGTCTCGAATTTTTCCCTTTTGTCTGATTCTGACTGTCAGGAACTTTTTAATAACAACAGACTAACCCTGCATGCTTATAATTATCATGCAAATTCCCAGGATTTAAAATATGGTAACTTTGTACTTATGGGAATTATCAATGACTCAAAACTATATGCCGGCTCCTATCGTCTGCTTCGTCACTTACTTATTCTTATCAGTATATCTGTAATATTGATTACCGGATCTATTATTCTTGCCTACGGAGTCATCTCTGGCCGCTTTAATCAATTTATCAGAAAGATCAGCTCTACAGACTCTTTAGGCAACGCCGCGCTTATCCATATGAATGTAAAAGGTGAATTTGAAGAACTCGAAAATGTATATAATTCCATGCTCATTAGAGTCTCACAGCTCACCTCCTCCCTGCATGCCCAGGAGCTTGCTACCAAAGATGCGGAATTGGCTTCTTTATATGCACAAATCAATCCTCATTTTTTGTACAATACTCTTGACTGTATTAATGGACTTATCTCATTTCAAAAAAGCAGTGAGGCACAGGCAGCCATCGTCTCTTTGAGTAAATTTTTAAGATTTGCCATAAAAGCAGATAATGTTGTTCCCCTGCAAAAAGAACTGGAGTATGTGAAAAATTATTTATTTATTGAAAAAATCCGATACCAAAACAGATTGCTTGTCCTGATTGACGTACCCGAGGAGCTGAACCCATATGCAATTCCCAAGCTGACGCTTCAGCCATTAATTGAAAATGCGATTATCCATGGATTCAATGATTCGTTCAAAGAAATGCTCATTGCAGTTACTGCTGCCTCTGACGATTCTTCTGTTATTTTACATATAAAGGACAATGGTTGCGGAATTTCAGAAGAAATAATAGACAAAATCAATCATTTGGATCTTTCCATTGATGCGGACGATAAGGATACCGGCTTCAATGGTATCGGTCTGGTGAATATACAAAAAAGACTTCGCCTCACTTACGGCAACAATTATGGTATCAGCATACAGAAAAATTTCAAAGACGGAACCCATATCTTAATACGTATACCCAAAAAGGAGACCTGTTATGAAAATACTAATTGTAGATGACGAAGATATCCAACGTCAAAAACTTGTTCAGCTTATTTCCGAAAGCCCGCTTTCGTTTTCTGATATTTTATGTGCACCGGAGGTACCGACTGCCATAGATATAATTGAAACCCATCATCCTGATATTGTGCTGTCTGATATACGCATGCCGGTAAAAAACGGGCTTGATCTGGCACAGTATGTCAAAGAAACATATCCTGAAATACTGGTGATTTTAATTACAGGTTACTCTGAATTCGAATACGCCCAGGCTGCCATCCGTTATAACGTATTTGATTATATTTTAAAGCCTATCGATGCTGAATCAACATTGTCCTGCATACGCCATGCAATAGCTAAACTTGAAGCTTCCAGACGTCGGGAAAGTAACTATGAAGTTCTTCGCAGCTACTTCAATGAAAATGAATCTTATATCCGAAAACAGTTTTTACAGGAGCTGATTTTCTGGTCCTCGCCTATGTCTGAAGAGCAATTACTGGTGCAGAAAAATCTGCTTCACATAGATATCAGAGACTTCCGGCTCGTTGTTATTAAATGCCATTTTTACATTGATTCAATTTCTAATCAGATTGAAGAAAAATACTATTATTCCCATCTGACAGAATTAGCCATAAAAAAACGGGACAACAATGCTCTTCTATATAATATTGGAGATGCGATATACTGGATTTACCCTTCAGAAAGCGACGGGTTTTCTAATTATGCCATGATGAAAGATATGGAACTTCTGCTAAATGAACTGGAAGAAAATGATGTACTTTTTCAAATCAGCATAAGCAGTCTCTCGAATAATTTTAATCATCTGAATACCCTGCGCCGTCAAATAACGATATGTCAGTCCCATTACGAAAATCACCCTGACGATTCCATTATATTTTATGATGATTTAAGCACAAAATCATACTGCCTGTTCAATCTTCACGAAAAGGCGCAGTTCCTTTCAACGCAGATCTTAGCCGGCAATGTTAAGGAAGCGGCAAAATGTCTGGATAGCTTTTCATCCGATTTATCAGAGAGTAAAAGCATCAGCGATGAAATCTTTTTCTTCCTGCTTTCTTCCCTTTCCTTTACCTTACGGGAAATAACACAGGTTCATGAATTAAAAGATGAAATCCTTAATGAATTAAATACATTAAAAAGAACAATTGGGAAAAGTTATTCTATAAACCCGTTTTTCCCAATTGTTACATCCATGTGCAGGCTGGTCAATTCCCAGTATCAGGCGAATGGAAATACAATTGTTGAACTGGTACTCAAATATATAAAACAGAACTATAATCAATCCATCAGCCTGACCAGTGTATCTGAATATGTACAACGTAATCCCTCTTATGTAAGCCGATTGATTCGCCAGCATACAGGAAAAAACTTTACCATCATCCTGACGGAGCTCCGACTCGAGGAATCCAAACGTCTTCTAAAAGAAACCAATAAAAAAATAACTGAAATTTCTGATTTAGTAGGATATCCTAACCAACGATATTTTAACCGGGTTTTTTCATCCTACGTAGGAATGTCTCCGAATGATTACAGAAAGATCACACAGACATTTGATTAAAACTAACCGATCCGATTCCATTCAGACCATGTTTTATCCAACAGAGGCGACAAAGTATGTCACCTCTGTTATCAATTAATACCACGCACGGATATTTTCCTTATGCTTTCAGCTTAACTGTTTTCCAAGCAGCACTACTGCCTCATATGGCCGCATGCCTTTTTTATTATTGCATATATCAACACATTCATAAAAAAAAACCGATTTCTCGATTCCTTTTTCAGCCTTGTTGATTTTTTACAAATTCAATTTTTCTTTTCGTAGCAAAGCTACTATATCTGAGTGAACAGTAATGATACTTCCGGAAAAGCATTTCCTCTCTCCCGTTTTGAAATTGTCTTATCACTGATTTCTAATTTTTCTGAAAGCTGTTTTTGTGTATATCCTTTTCGTTTTCTCTCATCAATGCATAAATTTCCCAATTTTAGTTTGATCCATCTGTTTTCCTCCTCTCTGATTTGATTATCCCATGATTTGATTTCCAATCACACTCACGCAGCGTAGAATATGATGAACTTTGCGGTTTCTACGCTACGTAAAGCGAAATTTGAAGTTATTCATTTAATTCAGCCTCAATCTCTTCAATGGTAGGCATACTACCTCTGAACTCTTCTGGTATAAGTTTTGATAATTCATAACTGGAAATACCAAGTGGCTGGCATGTAGATTCTAATGCATACTGGGCTTCTACTTTATCCATATCTTTACAAATCAGAAGTCCCAAAGTAGGATTATCAGCTTCTGTTTTCATCTGATGATTAACAGCCACAACATAAGTTCCCAATTGACCTGCGTAAGAAGAATCAAATTTTCCTGTCTTTATTTCTACAACAACATAGCAATGCCTTTGAGTATTGTAAAATAACATGTCTATAAATTTTTCAGTATCTCCTACCTCAATTCTCACTTCCCTACCCATATAAGCAAAGCCAGTACCTAACTCCATAAGGAAATTATTAACTTTCTCTATAAGCGCATCCTTTAGTTCCTTTTCATCATACCTTTCACGCAAGGTCAAAAAATCAAAATTATATGGATCCTTCGTAATTGCTTGTGCTAAATCGCTCTGTTCTATCGGAAGTGTATTAGAAAAGTTAGTTATTGCTTTGCCCTGGTGTTCATACAAATTCGTTCCTAAGAAGTTTAGTAAAACATCTCTTGACCAATTGTTTTCAATAGTTTTTCTGATATAAAACAATGCCTTTGCAGAATTTCCTTTGCATTTATCAAGTATTATTTTGTTATGTCCCCATGGAATTCTAAAAATGATTTGTAAATCATCCCCAACTTGGGGACGATTTGCATCTGTGATCAATTCGTCCTCAACCTGAGGACAAATCACTGCGTCAGGATACATCTCATAAAAGTATCTCATATATTTCAAATTAGTTGGAGAAAATGATTTCACATCTGGCAAAATGGATTTCAAATCGTCACTCACGGTTTTATAGAAGCCCATTCCATATCCGAATTGTTCACTCATAGATGAAATGCCCTTACCAAGTTTCCAATAAAATCTTAGCATCTCATCATTTATCTTCATAGAAGCCCTGATTTGGCTTTTTCTAAAATCAGTGGATATTCCGGCAATCCACTCCTTATATTCATTATCAGCCTTAATCAACTCACTCATATATAATCCTTTCTAATGTGTCAGTTCCACCACTTCCGATTTGTTAATTTGTTTTATTATAGCACATGCAAACCCCTTCACAATAAAAAAGAGCAACCAAATTTTCTCGATTACTCTTTTTTCATTACTTCCATAATAATATCATAACTTCCTTTTCAAAAAAGTCTCCATACCGTAGCCATTCCGTATATATTTGTAACTTTTATAAGTCATTTTTCTTGCCACAATAATAATACCATCTCTTATTTGAAAAAGAAAGATACGCACTCTTTACATTTCAGGTGCTTAATACTCAGACTTCTTACTACTTTGAATCACGGTTTTGTGATATTTTGTGATACTTTACGAGGTTTTCTTGGTAAACGTCAAATACCTTCCACCCCTTATAAATCAAGCATTTCTGCCACTTTCAACCATCTACTTCTCGTCAACCACTTGAAAAATGTAGAACTTTAAATAATAAGATTCATCTGCCGCCCAGAGAATCGGATGATCCGGTGCCTGGGTACGGAATTCCACCTGGCGCAGGCGCTTGTGTACATTGCGGGCTTCCTGTCCGATTGTCTCTGTGAAAAGCTCATACGTCATGAAATGAGAGCAGGAACAGGTTGCCAGAAAACCTCCATCCATCAGCAGCTCAGGATACGGATATGGGATTCGATCGTGAAGTCTTTCGTTTCGCCATCATCCAGATAGTACTCGTACGGTTTGATTTCTTCTCCAAAGGAATACAGCGTCAGATCTTCAAAATCAACATCTTCAACACATTTTCCGCCTTTTGCCACTGGAAACAGATATCCTTCCCTTAAGAAAATATGCACGGTTCCCATTTGCATTTCTACATAAGAAAAGCCTTTCTCGTATACCTTTCCTTCTTCTATGATACCATTCTTAAAAATCAGTTCTTTCATATGCTCCGGGAAATAAACCACTCTTCCGGATACATTCTGCTCGCAGACCGGTGCCACCATGACATTTTCTCCAATAAAAAGCTGATCCTCCACCTGTCCTGCCAGTGCATCCTCCCCATAAAGGAATGAAAGAGGATTGAACATCATTGTATTTTGCAGCGCTGCTTTCATATATTCACTATATATATAAGGAAGAATCTGATACCGCACGCCAATCACGTCCGCAAATTTCTCTACGTGTGAGAAGCGGTATACCTCCTGTCTCCTTGTTCCTCTGGCAGAGTGATTCCGAAGAAGCGGGGTAAATACTGCAAATTCCAGCCATCGAAGCATCAGATCCTCTGTGGTGTCATTTCCAAACCCTCCGGCATCTGCTCCTGTGTACAGAAAACCGCACATATTCAGCGACGGCATCATCTTGACATTCATTTTCAGATGTGACCACCAGGACGCATTATCTCCCTGCCAGATTCCGCCGAACCGGTGCATTCCAATATAAGATGCTCTGGAAAATAACAGAATTCTCTTTTCCGGCACATAACGTTCAAACGCCTCAGAAGCAGATCTCGTCATGTAGTATCCAAACAGGTTATGTACCTGATCATGGCGGTAATGCCTGCCTTTATAATTATGGTAAAACGATGCATAATCCTCCGGATTATTACAAATGCTTCCCACCATTCCCTGCATTTCAAAGAACGTATTCACATCCAGATTCATCTTTTTGTAGTCTTCCAGCTTCTCAAAGACCTCTTTCAGATGCTTTTCGGAATAAAAAATCGCCGGTTCGTTCATATCATTCCAGAATCCATCAATTCCCTTGTCGATCAGAATCCGGTATTTATCTCCAAACCATTCTCCTGCTTTTTCGTTCAGCATATCCGGGAAACAGCATTTTCCCGGCCATACGCCAACCACAAAGTCCTCTCCTGCTTCATCCTTGCAAAAGTACCCGTTGGCTTTTCCCTCTTCGTAGACATCATAGCCGTCTTCCTTTTTTACACCACCATCAATAATGGGAACGAGATGGATGTTCTCCTTTCTCATCTCTTCGACAAGCTTTTCAAAATCGGCGAAGCTGTCCCGGTTAATGGTGAAGTCCTTATACCGTTCCATATAATCAATATCCAGATACACACTGTCAATCGGGATATTGTGCTTTTTATACTCTGCTACAACCTCACGCACTTCATCAGCTGTGTCATAGCTCCACCGGCTCTGTCCATAACCGAATGCCCATCTTGGTGCAATATAACTTCTTCCGATCAGTTCACGGAATTCCTTCACTACATCCCTGTAGGAAGCTGCCTCAATCAGATAAATTTTATAGTTCTCCTCTTCCATAGAAATGCAAAGATCATCAATATCGGTATAACCAATATCGAAGGTCACCCTGCCCGGCGTATCCACAAACAAGCCATAGGTTTCATGCACTCCGTCACCCACCATAATGAAGTTGTGTGCTCCATACAATGAATTGGTATTCTCACAGTGATTCGGATTATCGCTGCAGTTGCTGATGTAACGCCAGCCTCTCTTATTGATGCCACGCACATTTTCGCCAAGCCCGTACACGTTTTCATCCTCTTTCAAGGAATAATGAAATCCGTCTTCTTTTTTCTGAAAAACATCATCGCTCCATGCAGAGGATGCGAACTCCTTTACCACAGCATCTGTTTCAATCGGTTCTCCAAAGATATATTTCCTTACCATCGTTCCTGTCCCTGACTAGCCTTTCACTCCGCCAGCCATCAATCCTTCCTTAAAGTATTTTTGTGCAAGAGTATAAATTATAATAATCGGTATCATAGAAAGCAGACTACCTGCCATTAAAATATTATACTCTGTTCCATACCGCCCGTTCAAGCTGTTTAATGCCAGGGTCAGTGTCATTATTGAAAAAGCTTGATCATATGGAAAAGAAGATCTATGATTAATATTTTTTAAACACCATTTTATTTATTACCCATTTATATGATACGACAAAGCTCTTCCATCACTTGAAAATAATTTCATTTTTTTGACTGTCTCCTGTTTAACAGCCTCGACTGCAGCCGGAATCAAGTCAATAATCCCTTTTTTCACACTACTAAATTTTTTTAATTCTGCTTCTACCGCCGCAACATTTATATCTGTAAAAATATTAACCTTACTGATTCCCTCCTGTATTGCCCTCTTAAAATCTGCATCTGTCAGGCCGGAACCTCCGTGCAGCACTAATGGAATATCAACTGTATTTGCGATTGTTCTGATTCTTTCAAAATCCAATTTTGGAGGAAGAGTATAGGCACCATGCGCTGTACCCACTGCGATTGCAAGCGCATCTACACCTGTTTTCTCCACAAAATCCTTTGCCATTTTAGGATCTGTATAATATTTTTCAGGATTCTCATCTCCCGACTCTCCTTCAGCAGATCCTTCATTATCACCTACATGCCCCAATTCCGCCTCAATGGTTGCACCATATGAATGTGCTATATCTGCCATTTCTTTTACCTTTTTTACATTATCTTCATAGTAATCTGTTGAGCAGTCATACATAATGGAAGAAAATCCTAATTCCAGTGCCTTTAAACAAGTTTCCTTCTTTAAACCATGATCCAAGTGTACTACAACTGGAACATCTGCCTTTTTGGCCATGGGAATTAAATAATATGAGACCTCTTCTAACGGTCCATACGGAAATAACACTTCCGCAGTACCAATAATCACCGGAGCTCTCATACTCTCTGCTGCTCCCATGATACCTCTGGCCAATTCCAAATTAACTGCATTGAACAATCCTACCGCATATTTATTTTTTTTTGCCGGGAACAGAACATCATTCATATTTACTAACATCTATTACTCTCCTCATATAATTTTCAGACATTTCCGGGTACTTTAACCCATCCTTCTTTTATTTTTTTCTGCAATTCACTAAAAGACTTTAAACCGCTCAGTGCATCATACTCTGTTACACAAGATGCACCGGTTGCTGTGGAAAGCTGCATACATTCTTCGATCGTATAACCTCCAAGCATGGCTGTCAAAAAAGCCGCAATACTTGTATCCCCGGCTCCGGTTCCTGACAATACTCGCTCTGGTATATAGCTTTTTTCAAACCCCTCTTTATCTGCCCATCTATTTATATTAAGCTCTGCTTTTTTTCCTACTTTCATAAGTGTATTCCTGCCTGCAGTTCGATAATATATACCTGGAGTGCCGCACTTGATCAATAATACCTTTGCACCAAAGTCCATACACTGTTTGGCAAGTGGCTTAATATCCTTTTCAATATCCAATATTTCTGTAATATCCTGGCTTCCAGCACGTTTCTGCCAGTCGGCAAATCGTTCCTTATCCAGCATATAACAAAGTTCCTCTGCACTTGGCATAAAGAAATCAACATACGGAATGACTTTCTCCAAAATTTGTTTCCAATCTATATGTCCGACATCGGCAGCAGAATCCACTGCAGCCATATCCAAAGAGGTAGCTGCACCAGTGTCCTTGACTTTTATCATAAGCTTTTGCAGTTCTTCTCCATGATGTTCATACATCTTCTTCATCAATGGCGGATAGCCAAAGTGGAACAAAGAAGCGTTTTCCAGTTCTTTCTGTGGAACATCATCTGCCTGAAAGGTATCATTTGCACCTGGATTATGTAAAAAAATACGGTCAATTCCCGGAACAGCAAGAATAACGGAATAAGAAGTAGATTCTCCCTCCATAACCAGCATCCCCTTTTCCGCTTTATATTCTTTCAGAATATTATGGATCATATCACCAAAGGCATCCTTGCCTATTTTTCCCATAAGAGTGACATCCGCACCTAATATTTTCATAGCAAGACCCGTATTAGCTACAGAACCGCCTGTATGTACATCAACTCCCTTCATTTGTATCAATTTTCCCGGTTGCAAGATGCTGCTCATTGTTTTTTTACCAGCCTTCGAAAAAACAGGTGTAATGTCCAAGCATATATGCCCAGCTGCAATCACTTTTTTTCCCATATCATCCACCTTGCCTTATGCATTATTTTCTCTTATATACAGAGAATATACCCTTAACAATAATTGATTACCTGAAATCCCTGTGCTTCTAATTTTTTCTGTAAAACTTGTGATATCTGTTTATCCATTGGCATAAAGTTCTGAACACTTTTGCCCAGCATTTTATATTTATGTTCCCCATAAGAATGATAAGGAATCAACTCTATCCTCTGGATGTTATCCGCATGTTGTAAATACCTGCAGTAAGCTTCTATTTCCTTGTCAGAGTCATTAACATTTTTAATGCATGGAATACGAACCCATATAGGAGAATTTTTCTTTAATTTGTTTAAATTTGTAAGTATTCGTCCATTATCCACACCTGTAAACTTTTGGTGCTGATTACAATCCATGCTCTTTAGATCATATAAAAATAAATCTGTGTATGGTAAAATCCTTTGAAAATATTCCCATGGTATATTACCTGCTGTATCCACAGCAGTACTGACTTCCATTGCTTTACATTTCTTTAATAACTCTTCTAAAAAATCAATTTGTAGCATAGCTTCACCGCCTGAAAATGTGACGCCGCCTCCAGAGTTATTGTACAGATGAGTATCCTTCATAACTTCTTCCATAACATCCTCATCTGTATATTTTTGTCCTATAATCTCTAATGCCCTTGAATAACATACTTCTGCACATTTTCCACAATTTGTACAAATATCATATAAATGTATCAACTGGCCATTTGCAATCCGGCGTGCCTTTCTTTCACAGATATCTACACATGCACCACATCCAATACACTTTTTTTCATGAAACATTAATTCAGGAATGGCACTCTGCGATTCTGGATTATGACACCATGCACATTTTAAATTACATCCCTTGAAAAATACCGTTGTACGTATGCCAGGACCATCATGAATAGAAAAATGCTGTATGTTAAATATTGTTCCCTGCATCCACTATATCCCATACTTTCCTAGTTTATATAAAACCGATTTTCATCATTAATGTGCACGGTTTCTGTTAATCATTTCATTTTGAAGTTCCTCATCTAATGCCGTAAAGTATGCACTGAATCCCCAAACCCTTACAATCAGATTTTTATATTTTTCCGGATTTTTCTTCGCTTCTTCAAGAACTCCGGAATCTGTAATATTGAAATCAACCACATTACCTCCCATATCCAAAAAGCTGCGAACAACTGCTGAAAAAATAGTGCTATCCATATTATTGGGAGAAAATGGAAAATCCAAATATAATACTGCTGATGCAGGATAGTTTTCCATACGCAGCTTATCCAGTCCTTCCATGATCCGGCTGATATTTGTCGGACCAACTGCTTCGCTCGGTCCCATTCCTCTGGATAATATATCACCTTGCTTTCTTCCATCCGGTGTAGCCTCTGTGTTACGCAAAGAAACATACCCGGTATTTGAAAACAGAGAACTTTCAAACCACCCGCCACGCGAATTGGGAATACCTGAAAATATCTGTGATAAATCCTCAGATACTTCTGAAGCCAGCTGGTTGATTTCTCCGCTGTCTCTCCCCCACTTGTCTACTTTGTATGTCAAAAAAGCCCTTGTTCTTTCACAGTCAGAAAAATTACTATTCAGACATTTTATCAGTTCATCCAGCGTCATATCCTTATCTTCAAAAACTACTTTTTTGATTGCAAACAAAGAATCGACCAAAGTACCAAATCCCACAGGAGAAAAACTGGATGTATTGTATTTTGCCCCTCCCTGCGTCATATCCTTTGCCTTTTCAATGCATCCGGTTATCGTAGCCGAATATAATGGACAGGGATTATACTCATACCACATTTTTTCATATTGGTTAAAGTACTTTGCCACCTGATAAATAATCTGCCTGATTTTTCCAACAAAGCAGGAATAGAACTCAGCATAATTCAAACAAGTATGCACATTGGGTTGTTCAATACCTTCGTGTATCCAGAAATCTTGGGTTCCGACACCTAAAATGAGTAATAAAAGTTTCGGCAAACTTACATAGATATACGCACGGCAGTTTATCTCTGTTTCACTTAAAAGTGGTTCCTGACACCCTCCAGCAACATATAATCTGGCATCTGCCAATTCCTTTCCCTGTCGTACATTTGCCGGAATTAGTATTTCGTCATTAAAAATGGAGAGAACGTTCTTACCCTTTGCAATAATTTTTCCTAATTTTTCGAAATACTCCATTGGATGATTATGACTAATTCTTGCCTGAAGCTTCGGGTTTACCAGCTCCTGTTCTTCAAATATTTCCAATATCATTTGAGTCACTTCATTATAAACAGGCGCTCCATTCCTGCTACATCCTCCGATGGTCATGGCCGTATTGGCACCACCATCCGGCGGATGATTTCTCAGATCCCATTTTGCATCCGTCAAATGAAGTGCAAAAGCCAAAAGATCCTTTGCTTCATTTCTTGTTAAACTGCCCTCCTCTATATCCTTTTTGTAGTACGGATATAATAGCCTGTCAAAATGGCCTATAATTGCAATCCCAATGCCTTCCATTCCCATGACAATTTCGCGCATAAACCATATGGTATTCAACGCTTCATAAAATGTTTGTGAAGGCTTTGCCGGAATTTGTGCTGCTGTTTCAGCAATGGTCATCAAATTTTTTCTAATCTCCTCATTACTTTCACCATCTGCCAAACTGAGGGCTTCTGTAGAAAAGTTCTGTGCAATTTCTTTTAACACCTCACATCCATAAATCGCGCTTTCTAAAAATGCCTTTTCCGATTCACCCTCAATCTGCTCTTTTTTTAACTCCGCCTGTGCAATGATGCCGTCTAAACCATAATTAAGGACTTTTTCATATCCGATACAATGATGAGCAAAATCCGTAAAGAAGAACGAGATAAATACATTGAGCTCCTTATAATAATCTCGAAATGAAAAAAAATCGTGCTCTATTTCTCTGTTTTCCCGCATCATTTCGCCACCAATGCCGGGTTCCGGTGGAAACGAAGCAGTCAGCCCATTTCTTGCCCTTCCTGTGCACAATTCAAAATAAAAAGGAAAATTTCTGAAAACATGTACCTTACACTTTCTTGCCAATTCATAAACCTTTCTTTTTTCCGTGCATGGATTTTCATCCCTTTTTTCCTTATCCAGTTTTCCTATTTCCTTTTCAACATCAATCGGATATGTCGAATAGTATTCATCAAATTCTGCATAAAATTCTTCTTTATACTTTTCAAACGATAATACATTTCCCATCAGCCAATTTCTCCCTAAAATGTTAAAACTATTTTTAAGCCCTGACGTTTTCTTATTAATTCAAAGCCGTCTTCATAATGCTCTATCGGAATTTTATGTGTCACATAATCAGACAAATTAACCATTCCCTCTTTTACATAATTTAAGACATCCTTTTGAATTGTAATCAAATGGCTGTAATCAGGCCATTGAACTGAATGGATTTTCCAGCTATAATCCGAATGCTCCCAATCAATCATCTGATCATTCTTTAATCCTATTCCATAAATTCCAATCGTACCGCCTGGCTTAATACATCTGAGCCCCTGGCTGAGTGTATTTCCATTTCCAACTGCATCTATATACAAATCAGCTGTACCCATGTACTTATGAACCTTTTCTACAATATCTTCCTTATGTGTATTAACTACCACATCAGCTCCTACCTCCAAAGCTTTAGTCATCCTGGCTTCATGATGTCCCCCAAGCAAAATGAATTTTGCACCTAATATTTTACAAAAATTAGCCATTGCTATGCCCACCGGTCCACAACCCATAATCACTATACGCATATCTTCACGTACACCAAGACGTTTTGCAGCACTATAGATTTCCTCTAAAGTAATAAGCATGGGAGCCTCAATTTCATTCACAAAGGAAGGTACAACAATTCTGGATTTTAAACTGACATCCTCTACGGCTATACCATCTTCTTCCATAGACATACAATCAGCCACCGTTGTAAATTCTGCGAATCCCCCCCACATGGAATAATATTTATCATTATTACAAAGTCCTGGGCGTAAAACCAGGTCTCCTACTTTATAGTTCTTTACCCGTTTTCCGGTTTCAATAACTCTTCCGACCGCCTCATGTCCTAATACTGCCGGATAGGTAGAAAATCCTTTCAAGTGACCATCAATGATTTTTAACTCTGTCCCATTACATATTCCACATCCAACCGTCTGCACCAATGCATCATAATCTCCTATGTCCGGCTTTGGAATATCATCTTTTAATAAAACATTTCCTTTTCCATCAGTTATTAAACCTTTCATTAATTTATTAATCCTTTCTGAAACATTACTCTTTATTTTGCTTATGTCCTATCCTTTCACAGCACCCGCTGTCAATCCTTTTTCCATCTTTTCCTGAAGCAGTATGTACATGATAATTGGTGGAATGATACTAACTCCAATTGCTGCCATTACTGCACCATAATCTGACGTATATGCCCCAAAGAAAGACAATAAACCAATAGAAATGGTTTTCATACTATCTTTACTGATAAACACTAACGGAAATAAAAGATTATTCCAGGCAGAAACAAAATTAAAAATAGATGCACTAGCAATGGCAGGCATGGACAATGGCAGTATAATTCTAAAGAAAATAATTCCGTGTCCTGCTCCATCCATAACAGCCGCTTCTTCCAATTCGTCTGGTAATCCTTTCATATATCCAGTAACAATGAAAACTGTCATAGAAAGACAAAAGGCTGAATATAACAATACCAATACTGGAAGATTATCGACGATTCCCAATTTTCCAAATGTAAAAGCAAGTGGTATGATAACTGTTTGTATGGGGATCATCATACCTGCCAGAAATAAAATATACACAAAGCTTTTTCCTTTAAATGTATATTTCGCCAAAATATAGCTTGCCATAGATCCAATAATAGCACTGACAAATAGCGTTGCCGCTGTCAAAATAATACTGTTTTTAAAATAAACCCCCATCTTTCCAATTGTCCACGCCCTGACATAATTTTCCCATTGTGGAGTACGCGGCAGTGAAAAAGGTTCTGTAAAAATTTCAGTATTATTTTTTAAGGAAGAAGTCAATGTAAAAAAAACCGGATACAGACAAATAACAGCAAAAATGCTTAAAACTATATACAACATTATTCCTCGCACCCTTTTTTTTCTTATAGCATGACTATTTGAACTTATCTCCAAACCTTACTCCCTCCTTTCCTTTTTCCTTTTTTCTCGTCATCCCTATTCATAATTTTTAAAGAAATGATAGTAAGTGCAAGACTCATCAGAAACATAACTGTTGATATTGCACTACCAATTCCATAATGGTTATACTTGAATGCCTGACTATATAACAACGTTGCTGGTACATGGGTTAATCCATTCGGTCCACCTTCTGTCATAACAAAAACCATATCAAACACCTTCAATACCCCTGTTATGATCATTACTACTGATATTTTTATAGATTCCCAAATCATAGGAATCATAATATATATTACCTTTTTCCATGTATTTGCACCATCGATTGTAGCTGATTCCAAAATATCCTCCGGTATGGAATTCAAGGCTGCCAATCCTATCACAATGTAATATGCAACACTGGCCCATGTAGTAACCAAAATGATACAAATCATTGCAGTTTTAGAATCCACCAACCACCCAGTACAAAGATTTTCCATTCCAAGCTTCATTAAAAGATTATTAAGGACACCCGTTTCGTTTGGTTTTAAAATAAACTGCCATAACAATCCTGTAGCTGTAACCGGCAAAATCATCGGTATAAAATAAACTGCTTTAAAGAATTTCTGACCATGTTTTGTATAATACAAAAGAATAGCAAAGAAAAAACCAATTGGAAGCTGCGTTAACAATCCAACAAAAACAAAAAGAAGAATATTCCTCATTGCCTGATGAAACTGTGTATTATTAATAAGAGCGACAAAATTATCTATTCCCACATATTTAAGTGGAACTCCCTGTATTCCTGGCCATTCAAAAAAGGAAAAATAAAATGATTGCAATACAGGAATACACTCAAAAATGATATAAACCAAAAGTGCCGGAAGCAAAAATACAAATATGATTTTTTTATTGCGACGGTATTGTTCCATCCTTATCATCTCCGTTCTTGATATGGATAACCGCCCAGTGAAACTGTGCAGGCAGCAATTCATCGGGCAGCAACATCCTCTTATTTATTACTGATTATTATCTATTTCAGCCTGAATCGTCTTAGCAGTATCCTCTGGTGTTGTTCCAAGCATCATTCCTACTAATGAATTTCTTATAACGTCCTGCATGGATGTTATTTCATCATATTCAAAAACATCTCCTCCATATGTTGTCAGCTCATTGTTAAGTGCAAGTGCCTTTTTCATGAGTGGACTTATTTCGTAACCATCGATATTGACATCAGATCTGCCCGGTAATTGATTGCAAACTTTCAAACGTACTTCTTCTGAATATGCACTATGTGTAAATTTGGCCCACTCTAGCGTAATCTCTTTTTCATATCCCTCCAATTTTCCGTTATACACATGTGCATCTGTATAAACAGCAGCATTATCCTTATAATCTTCAGCATCTTCAAAGTACGGAATCGGGAAAAAATCTAACGAATCTGCAATTTCCGAAGCCTCTGCATTTGGGATGAACCAGAGCGGAACACAAATCATGGCATATTTTCCACTCAGAAAATTTGCATTCTCTGTACTCCAGTCAATTCCTTCGAAATTTTCTTCAAAGGCCCCCCGGTCTTTAAAGCTTTTCAAAATTTCAAATGTTTCAACCATATTTTCATCTGTCCATTTTGCTTCTCTTGCGCCTATTTTCTTAATATTGTCAACACCTACTTTTTTGTATGCAATACAATTATAAAAATGCCCAAGTCTCCAGGTATCCTTTGCACCCATTCCCATAGGTGTAATTCCTGCTGCATTTAATTTATCAAATGCAGCAAAAAGATCCTCCATCGTTTCCGGTACTTCGTTTATCCCTGCCTGGGCAAACAAATCCTTGTTATAAAAAATCACTTCCGGCTGCATAGCAAATGGCAATGCGTAAATTCCACCAACTCCATAACCTGACAGGTCATAAGAGGATAATGTTGGATCTGCCAGTCCGGAAGTAAATTCCGTATCTTCCAGTAAAGAAGATAAATCCATTACTAAGCCGTTTTTTGCATATTCTACCAATGATGCAGCCCCATATTGCATCCACATATTGGGTAAATTTCCAGTTGCAATCGCGGTCTTTAATTTGTTATTGTATGCAGCTTCATCAGCTACTGAATCATCCTGGAAGGTTACATTAGGATGCAGCTCAGAAAACTTCTCCATCATCGTCTGAAGCCACTGTGCCTGTACATCACTTCCGGCATACCTCGTTAATACAGTAATAGTTACCTCAGGATCTTCATTCTGAACAGTATCAGTTGTTTGTGTCGCAGTATCGAAGCTTTCCTCCTTTACTTGTGAATCATCAGTTTTAGAAGCATTTCCCCCGCAGCCAGCCAATAAGCTAATTGACAAACATGCTGTAAGTAATACAGAAATAATTTTTCTTTTCATAATTTCCCTCTCTTCCATTTCTTTAAATCAGGTATTTGTGAAAGTCACTGGTCATTGTAAATAATTCGAATTATCTGTTAACACCATTACAGCACATCCTATCCTTTCCCTCAATGAAACTATTTTAGCAGAATTCTTTTTTTTTTTGTTAATTCTACATTTTCCTGCATGCTCTTTCAAAATATTTTTAGATTTGTAATTTTTTTGCTTGTACTTGTCTATGAAAAAAGAGACCAACATCCGTCAGTCTCTTTTTATCACTTAACAATTTGTCTGATTGTTGTCTGTGAAATATTGCCGTTGGCAATCTTTGGGCGTTATTCCATAGATTTTCTTAAATACTTTTAGGAAATAAAAGTAATCTTCAAATCCACATGCGCTTGCAACGTTCGCAATATTTTCTCCCATAATCAATAAATGCAATGCATGCTGCATCTTCTTTTCCAATACACATTGATGAATCGTAATGCCATATCTGTCTTTAAAAATAGAATTTAATCTCCGATAACTCATACCAAAACTGGTTTCAAATTCCAATGCACTATGTTTTTTTTCTATATGATCCACAACACATTGTAAAATCTGTTCTGCAACCATGCTATTCTGATTTTTGCTGTATTGCTTCTTCATTGAAGCTACACTCAAACTATAGAGAATAGATGCTAAATATGCTTTTAATGTATCACTGCTTAAATACTGCAATTTAAAATCTCTGTGCCAGGTCACAACTAAAGATATGATATCTATATCCACAGGAAGTTTGCCGCTTAAGGAGATCCACATTTTTCCTCTCTGACATTTTTCTATTTTATCGACCCTCTTACAGTCCATATTAAAATGAAAATAGTACACATCATGCCATTCTTCTTCAACACCCCGCTGCAAAACCCCAGGCGGAAGCAAAAAATATTCCCCTCTCTTTACAGAAATCTGTATACCCTGTACTTCTATGCTCCGGCTTCCTTGCACCACAATCCCTAAAGTCCACAAGCTCATTATTCGATCAGGATGACGGTTCCGGGTAACGATTCTATCAAATTCATCTATTGATATCAGTGACTTTATTTCATACCAGATCATCTTGTAAATCCATCACCATCCCTTCAAATGATTCGTTCCATTTTCAAAAAGAGGAACAAAAAACTTTATTTAAATTTCCCTTTTTTCCATATTTTCCTTTTCTTCCATTGCTTCAGACAAACTCTACTGCTAAAGTCTGTACATATAAAACACTATACTCTAACGAAAGGAATTTTGTCTATGAAAAAATTGAATGTTGCAATTGTAGGATTAAGTTTTGGTCTTGAATTTGTTCCCATCTATCTGGAACATCCTGATGTGGAATCCCTTACTCTTGTGGAAACGAATGTAAATTTATTAAGGACTGTTCAAGAACGCTATGGCATTCCCGATGAGAACTGTTTCACCGACCTTCAGCAAGTATTGGATAATCCCAATATTGACGCTGTACATTTAGTTACACCACCAGCCACCCATGCTCCTTTATCCATAAAGGTTCTGGAATCAGGTAAACATTGCGGCTGTACTATTCCAATGGGAATGAGCATTGATGAACTCCATCAGGTCATCGCAGCCCGAAAAAAATCCGGCAAAAATTACATGTTTTTAGAAACTACCGTATTTCAAAGAGAGTACTTCTATGTTAAAGAACTTATGGATAAAGGTGATTTTGGAAAAATTCAGTATATGTCCTGCGCTCATTATCAAGATATGGAAGGGTGGCCGTCCTATTGGAATGGTTTTCCTCCACTCATGCATCCGACTCATGCCATCGGTCCATGCCTCATGCTCTTAGGTGCGTATCCAGAAAAGGTTTATGCTAAGGGTTCCGGTAAAATCCGTCCAGAATTAGAATCAAACTATCAAAGTCCTTTTGCATTCGAATCTGCATTGGTATCGCTTAAAGATTGTGATGTTACTATCGAATTAGAACGCTTCCTTTACGGTGTTGCCAGGAGTTACGCCGAATGTTTTAGGGTTTATGGTGAAAAACGCAGTTTTGAATGGCAACAGCTTGACGATGAAGATCCGGTTATTTTTACACGCACAGGTCAGCTTGAATACAATGAAATGTATGATATAGACGGAAACGCCGAACAGTATAGCCGTGGAAGTGAAATCACGAAAGCCCGCGTCAGTATTCCTGATTACGCGCACTTGCTTCCACCCGAAATATCAAAATTCACCAAAGAAACCGTATACAACGTAAAAAACACCCACCTGTCCTTTACACAAGGAGGCGGACATGGCGGATCACACCCTCACATGGTTCATGAGTTCATTAGATCAATCATCGAGAATCGCAAACCTGTTCCTGACGATATACTTGGTGCATACTGGACCGGTGTTGGTATTTGTGCTCATCGCTCCGCAATGGAAAACGGAAAAGAAATCCAGGTACCACAGTTCCATCTGGATTAATTTTCTGGCAAATCCGCAAATATAAGGGTAGTAAAAAATATCTATGTGCCCTCCCCCATTCATAAGGGGGAGGGACTTTTCTTCTTCAGAATAGTCTTATGAACAGGAATATCCCTACTTATGCTCAACATATTTTTTTGGAGATATTCCGTATAACTTCTTAAAACATTTATTAAAGTAATATTCATCTTTATATCCAACCATGCCAGCTATTGATGATAATGAATATTGCGCTTGATTATCATCCAACAACCGTTTTGCTTTGTCTAATCTTACCCGTGTTAAATAATCGCTGAGATTACTTCCGCTTTCTTGTTTAAACAAATGACTCAGATAAGATGAATTTACAAATAATGCATTTGCTATTTTAGACAGAGAGAGTGTATTATCCATATAATTTTGCTCTATATATCGTTTTGCATCATTTACAATAAGACCCTGCTTCGTTTCAGAGAAATTAGAAAGCAATTCTTCAGCTTCCAAAAAACAATTTAATACATAATGCTTCAGGTCAACACCAAGTTCAAAAGCCAGTAACTCATTTAGCATTTTATCTAACTTAAAACCAGATTCCTGTATTTGCTTTTCTTTCAAACATTGCCCAAGATCAGATAAAATCCGTATTGCCTGAAAAACCATCTCCTCCCGTGTCCGCGGATAAGAAAGCAAAATCTCTACCTGATTATAAGCATTTTCATAATTACCAGAACGTAATTCATGCAGAAGATTTCCAGAAACTGTATGGTGTAAAGGAAGATCATCCAATAACGTTGGTACTTCATCCTGATAGATACAGCGTGCATTTCCTAATAAGAACCTCCACTTCAATGCCTGTATTGATTCATGATAGGCATCTGACATCATGGATAATCCCTGAAAGGGATCGGATATTCCTAAAGTTACAGTAAAGTTTAAAGTTTTCTGAACAGCATGACAAATATGGTGACAGGAAGTTGCAAACACTTTAACCGAATCAGCGTTATCCAGGGCAGTCAGCACAACAATATGATTATCAAAGTCCTGAAATAGAATGCTTGTAAAAGATGTTTCCAAAATTTCCTGCGCGATATTGGAAATTGCAAATTTCCAAAGCTCCTTTTCTAATTGGGGAGCGAAAAGTTCTTCCAGACGATCAATAAGAATGGTCGCTATTTGAAACGTACCGGTGTCAGGATGAATCCCAGTCTGCGTTAGTGGGTATAAATCTAAGGAATTATAGTTTTCAGAACTTTCTATCAGCTTTAAAAGTAATTCTCTTTTATCCAAACGTAATTTCTGATTCTGATAATCAGATATTGTTTTTTTTATCTGGTTCTGGTTAGATAAAACATCCTTTGCTTTGCTAAGTGCCTTGATAAATTCACTGTTATTTAAAGGCTTAAGCAGGTAATCAAGCACTCCCGCTTCAATTGCTCCTTTGGCATAATCAAATTGGGAATATCCGGTTAAAATAATGATCTGTATTTCAGGATATTCCTTATTTACACTTTGAGCTAATGTAATCCCATTGATAATAGGAATATTAATATCCAATAAGAGTAAATTTGGATGTAATGCTTCTATCATTTCCATAGCCTGTCGGCCATCTTTGGCTTCTCCCACAATTTCAAATCCCAAAGCATTAAAATCAATACTCTTTTTAATCAATTCTCTTATTAATATTTCATCATCGATAATTAGTATTTTATACATTCATTCCCTCACATTCTTATGCATGGTTTGATGGGAGAATAATTCTAATCTCCGTGCCGCATCCATATGTACTATAAATATTGAGCCCATATTCAGCTCCGAAATGCAGCTTTATTCTGTCATTTACACTGCTTATACCAAATCCAGCCCGTAAATGATGCTTATCTATTGAGTCCTTTATCTCCATCAGCTGATCTTTACATATACCTACCCCATTATCTTTTACAGAAACAAAAATATTATCGCCAACATACCCTCCTTCAATGGAAATAATCCCAGGTTTTCCATTTGGTTTTATTCCATGATAGATCGCATTTTCCACAAGTGGCTGTAAAGAAAGTTTAATAATGGGACAATCAAGAATTCGATCATCTATTTCATAAGTAAAAGTCAGATTATCTGCATAACGGACTCTTTGAATCGCAATATATTGTCTGGTGATTTCTAACTCTTTACGAAAAGGTAAAACAATTTCTCTTTTTCCTAAAACTGCCCGATAAAAATTTGCCAGATTTTTTATCATATCACAAGCATCCTGGTTACGTTCGAGCATCAACAGGGAACAAATACTTTCCAGAGTATTATATAAAAAGTGAGGATTAATCTGAGCCTGAAGTGCTTGCATTTCATATTCCCTTTTCTTTTTTTCAGCAAAAAAGGTTTGATTTAACAGAGTTTTCATCTTTAGAACCATATTGTTAAAATTCATAGTCAAGTGACCCACTTCATCCATGCCATATGGAGCTAAATAAATATTCAAATTACCATTTGCCACTTCATCAACGGTTTGGGAAAGCCTGCGGAGCGGAAGGGTAATGGCCTTGGATTGATAAGAAACAAATATGAATGCAATTATCATTAGAATTCCTCCCAATGCAAGAGAAATTTCTGCCGCCAGTTTACTATCTCTTAACAAAATATTCAATGGATGCAGGCTAATCAGATACCAATCAAAACGTTCTATATAACAAACATTAATAAGATAATTCTGATCATTATAATAAAAACAACGACTGCCTGTTTTATTGTCTCTAATCCAATTAATCAATTTTTCATTTTGGATTTCGGCACAATCTGACTCTTCGCCGGAAGCCGAGATAATATTACCATCAAAGTCTAAAATCATTATCTGCATCCCATCGTCTGATGATAGATTCGTATATAAATCCGAAAATACTTTCTCATTAACATTCAGAACGGCAAACCCAATAATACTGCCATTGTCACTGGAAATAATGTTTCTTCTTAAAGAAACTCCTCTACTTAAATCCTTCGAATCTGCTTCATAATTTAAGTCATGGATATTATCCCAAATGAGCTTATTCCAAACGCCATCCATAGTAGGCGCATATTCAGTATATTCCGATTGCAGGGAAGCATCTGAATAATTTACATTACTGGAAGCAATGGCATAGCCGTCATTGCAATATATAACGATTGAACTAATGTAAGATTTAGATATCGTCATCGGATCAAGGATACTTCGAATAAGTGGTTCATATTGATAGCGTGTGTAATAATTTGAAGTGTTTAAAGCCTTTTGAATATAATAATTTGATACCACAATACCAGAATTCATTTCTGTATTAACAAAAAGATCATTCATTCTAAGCCTGACTAACTCCAAATTCCGATTTGATGCTTCAGAATTATTAGATATAAGCATTTTAGAAAATATGACCGTGATTAATCCTGTGACAGTACACAAAAAAAACGCAAGAATAAATATTATAGTAGTAGCCATCTTTTTTGCAATAGGCAAATTTTTATAAAATTGACTGAATTTTTGTAAAACTTTTTTCATTCATAAGGCTCCCTAAATTATTCTCATTTTATAACTAATCATTTCTAATTGAAATAAATCCCAATTATAGCAATCATATAAATTGGATATCTGAAATCCACCCTTGCTCCTAACCATTGATAGTATATTGTTGTTCAAAAAATTCTCCCGTGATTTTCGTTTTACTGTTAACCATAAAGCGGCCCGTAAGCCTTGCATGCAGCTATGTCCGCAGCTTCGGTATCCCTGGTTCCAAAACTTCCCCATGCATGCGGGCGGAAGATCCTCTCTTCTTCCACGTTGTGCATAACAACCGGAATCCGAAGCATGGAAGCTAGTGTAATAAGGTCTGCGCCAACATGTCCATGGATAAAGGCTCCATGATTGGCACCCCAGTTTGCCATCACACTGTATACATCACGGAATGCACCTTCGCCCGTCGTACGTGGTACAAACCAGGTTGTCGGCCAGGTCGGATCGGTCCGGTCATCAATCTTCTTATGCACGTCTTCCGGCAGCGTAATGCTCTTTCCTTCTGCAATCTGCATCACCGGTCCCACGCCTTCTACCAGGTTCACACGAACCATCGTAAGCGGCATTTCCGCATCGGTCTTAAAGTGGGAAGAATATCCGCCACCACGGAACTGGCAAAGCTCTGCCGGGCACCAGCTTGTTGCCGTAAGGCAGGCTTCGATATCTTCATCCGTCATCTCCCACCATGGCTTCATCACGGCATTTCCCTGTATATCCTTACTTTTACCGGTTGCATCCAGACAGGTTGAACCGGAGTTAATCAGATGAATAAAGCCTTCCTTTGCCGATCCTTCCGGCTTCCAGCCGGTCACCCGTTCCACAGCCTCCGGGCTCCAGTAGCATCTGACATCCGAAAATCCACTGGCTTTTCCGGTAAGGAGATTTCCAAATACCATGGAAAGACCGTTCAGATTATCATTCTCTGTTGCAAACACATAGGGTGCTCTCCTGCCTTCCCAGTCGAAGGTAGAGTTCAGAATTGCTTCGGTAAAGTCTGCATTCGGCTTATAATCCGTCCACATACGCTGTCCCTGGAAGCCTGCAAACAATGCATTTCTTCCAAGAGACTCTTCTACGAAGCCCTTATCCGCAAGCCTCTCATTGCCTTCCATAATATCCTTCACAATGAGCGTCATCTTTACGACAAACTCCCATTCTTCATCCTTCTGCTGTCTGCTGTGTGCACGGCTGTCCGGATTCGGATCATGCCCCTCCTTACAGTGTGCCTTTACCCATGCAAGTGCTTCTTGGAACTTCTCTTCATCATAAATGCCCAGATCCATTCTCCGCAGGATCTCTGTCATATCGACCCATTCCGGACGCATGCCCAGATACTTTATATAAAACAGCGGATCAATAAAGGATCCCATGATTCCCATGGAAACTGCACCGATTCCCACATAAGCCCGGTTCTTCATCTGTCCGACTACAGCTGCACATCTTGCAAACCGCAGAATCTTTTCCTGTACATCGGAAGGGATTTCGCTCTCTTCCATATCCTGTACATCTCTTCCGTAAATGGAATAACAGGGCAGCTTCATCTGGTTGTGTGCCGCAAGCGCAGAAGCCAGATAAACGGCTCCCGGACGCTCCGTACCGTTAAACCCCCAGATTGCCTTAATCGTGAGGGGAGAAATATCAATCGTTTCTAACGGATAACACCAGCTCGGAGTCACACTAAGCGTTGCAACCACATTCTGCGTTTCAAAATAAGAAGCACATCTTGCTGCTTCTTCTCCTCCTGCAATACTTCCCGGAAAAATCACCACCTTAATCGGAGTCCCGTCTGCATAAAATACATTTTCTTCAATCAGCTTTTTGGCAGCCTCTGCCATTTCACGCACTTTTCCTTCCAGTGCGTCACGAATTCCCATACGTCTGGAATCCACAATGGGACGAATTCCTATTGCCGGATAACTTTTCATATCACTCTCTCCTTGTCTCTTTTTTAGCTTTATCATCTTGCTGCACCTGTTCTGATATTAATCCTTGCCTTTTATCTGAGTACACTTGTATAATCTGAGTTCGGTCCGCTGAATACATTTCTAAGGTAAGCCACCGAAGCTGCTGCATCAAGATCCAGTCTCTGTTCATCCGCGCCCTTGCTTAAATCACGCCATACTTTAATATCACTACCGACTCCACCGCCACTTCTTACAAACGGCTCCATAACGACATTCTTGTGATATCCGATTGCCCGGAGTGCACTGCCGATCTGATACCAGGGCATTCCTCCTTTTCCGGGAAGCCGGCGGTTGTTTTCACCGACATGGAAGTGACCGAGACGGTCACCTGCCAGTAAAATTGCTTCCACCATATCATCTTCTTCGATATTCATATGGAAGGTATCCAGCATAATCTTCACTGCCGGAACGTCCACCTCTTCCACGAACTGCTTTGCTTCCGCACAGGTATTGAGCAGATAACCTTCAAAGCGGTTCAAAACCTCAAGACAGTATTCCACGCCGCATTCTCCTGCAATTTTACCGACGGTACGCACATTGGCAACACTCCTTGCCCAATCTCCTTCTTTATCGATAGGCTTCGAATAATCCACCGGCCAGTAAGAATAAATACCCCCGCCAATCGTATGAATATCCAGAATCTCCAGTTTCTTCAGAATATCGGCATAAAATGCAATCGCATTCTTAACCACCGCAGGATCGCTGCTGCCAAGATTTTCTTTCGCATTCGGTCCATATCCGGCCGTCAGCATAACTCCCGCATCTTCTGCCATCTTTTTCATCTCAAGGAGCTCGTCCTTACTGATATTTTTGAGCATCGCACAGGAGATTTCCAGAATGTCAAAGCCCAGATCCTTTACCTTGGAAATGTACTTCTTCTGATCGACATTCCACTCCTTCTCCCAGTATGCAAAATAAATTCCATATTTCATTTGACTTGTTTCCCTTCTTGAATCATATTCTTGTGCCTTCCGTGCAGACTCCTCCTGCTGTCCAGAACAGTTGACTGCTGCATCCGGTTCTTATACCAGCCTGATCATCCGGAAGATTTCCACCTTCGGCAGATAAATCCGTAACGTATCACCAAGTACTTCTGTCTGAAGCTCTGTTTCCTCCGGCAACAATACTGCCTTTTTATCCGGTTTCTTTACGTCAATATAAATATCGTGCATCGGCACTACCGGAGATTCCTCCTGCTCATTAATCACTGCAAAGTAGTCGCTGTCATCCTTTTCCCATCCGATGACTTCCACAAATTTCGGTGCGTTGGATGTGTAGACCGACTCTGTAATCAGAGAACGGATCATTCTCGTGAATACCTGACGGCTCATAAAGGGACGCGACATTTCAATCGGAGCAGCTGACCAGAGAAGCTTACCCTTTCCGGTATCTTTGAGAATCACGCAGGGCTCGTCGGTATAGATTCCGGGTGGATTCGAATGGATTGCCGCAAAGTCTTCCGTATCCGTCAGAGTATAAGGCAATACTCTGGTTGCCAGCACGGTCACTCCTTCCGGATCTGTGATCCTGGCAGTCATCTGCGCCATGGGAACGGTGAGAGGTGTCAGGCTTCCAAAACCTTCGAAGATTGCCATTCCTTCTTCTGTCGGGCGCATGTAAGTAAACTGATGCTCTGTTCTTCCGGTCACTTCAATGCCAAGCAGCTTCTGCAGCCTCGGATGTCCCACCGGACCACTGATATACAGATTTCCTCCACGGTTCACATATGCTTCAATCTTGTCCATTTCCTCATCCCGGATCGCTGCCACATGAGACAGAATCATTACATCGGCATCCTCTGTATCGATGTTCTTTGTTCCGATGACTTCAAACGGAATATTATTTTCACGCATGATCGATGCTGCTGCCACCGGGCCATCCAGATATAGATCCGGATGAATCTTCTTCTGCATCATATCCTCACAATTTTCATTCGGATTATATTTCGCATGCGTTGCAAACCAGATCGCTGCATTGTGATAGAAATTACCGGACACATATTTCTCATAAGGACTGGTCTTTGCATAAATCCGCTTCATCAGTCCGTGATAAACCTCCGGAACAATCGATCCATCCGGGTTAATTGCATCCACAAGCAGGAATGCACCATTATGTACCAGTGCCGTGATCACATGAAGCATCAGCTCTTCTTCAGTCTTCGTGGTGGTATGATAAGCAAGCTCCGGATCACATCTTGACGTATGATATACGAACGGAAGGTTTGGAGATACATTTTTATAATACTTGTTAATAAAGGTCTGCTGCAAAAATCCACCGTAATAGTCACCACCGCAATAATCAATGGCTTCTGTCAACAGTTCACTGCTGCCATCCACCCAGCCGCCGGTGATTCTGGAAAACTGATGTTCAATCGTTACGTTCGGCTTTACGGCTTTCACACAGGCAGTTGCGAAATTCGCATACTCTGCCATCCACAGATCCCTGCGGTATACGAAGTCCAGCCAGTCCGGATCCTTCCAGTCAATTTTACGTGGAAGCTCCTTACCGGTCTCCTTCTTATAACGTTCCCTGCAGCTTGCACAATAGCACACCTCCGGGAAAAAGGTCATATCAAGGAACATTCCCTCAAAATCATACATGGTATTCATTTCCGTGAGGCAGGCCTTCACATACTCCCGGTACTCCGGATTGTTCGGACAGACAATTCCATATCGTCCGCTCTTAAAATCTTCTCCATGCCTGTATTCACGCATCATCTTTCCCTCTGCCGTAACCAGTCTCCAGGACGGATGCTCTTCATATGCCCAGTTATCAAAAATCTGCGTAAAGTACGCAATTACGGCAATTCCGTTTTCATGACAGGTTTTCACCATATCACCAAAAAAATCATACCCTTTAAGTCCCCGGTGCATCCGTCCGACCTTTGTCGGATAGTAGCATAATCCGGTATGCGGCTTGCCCTTTACCATCGCAGCCTGAACGCCTGCATCCTTCAAGGCTTCCACATACTCCTTCACATTGATTTTGGAAAGAAACTCCGGATTCCAGTCATCAATATGCATGTCCATTAAATTTCGTCTGTAGTTTCCTTTAATCCACATATTCTGCCCTCCCAACGAGCGGTTTTATTTAATTATATTCTATCCCCGTAATGTATTGAAAACAAGGAAAAAATAAGGACAAACCATATCGGATTTTTGTTATTTTCCGATTGGTTTATCCTTATTCTTATTTATTATAATAATATGAGAATCTGTCATATCCCATATTACCTTTTATCGTTTTTATGCAGTAATATCCAGTGCATGCCAGTACTCGTCATTTCCGGATCCGCAGGTTACGGTAAGCTTCTTTCCAACAACAAAAACCTTGCAGTTGTTGACACTTCTTAATGCATCCAGCTTTAATTCCATCGTTCCGCCATTGGTGTCAAGGAACAAAACCTTTTCTGTAGACTTACCGGAAACTGTTCCGGTTACGGTAATCGTTGCAGAGGTGTTCACAGATGCAGAACTGCTGCCACGTTCCCCGGTCAGGGTAGAAGCATGCCAGTAACCGTCATTTCCGTTATATCCTCCAACAGTCATCCTGTTTCCTGCAACCGTTACCAATCCGTTGATCGTGTTGGCATTGCTGTCAATCTTAAATTCCATGGTACCATCCTTAGTGTCAAGGAACAGGACGCTTTCTGTTGTCTTACCGGAAACCGTACCCGTAAAAGTATTGGTCACCGTACCTGTGGTATTACTGTTATTTCCACCTGTGGTTGTGCCTTCTGCAACACGGTTTGCATGAAGGTACGCATCACCTCCACGGTAAAACCATACCGTCAGCTTCGTTCCCGTTGTCTTCCATTTGCCATTGGTGGTATCGGCATTTCCATCCACTTTAAATTCCATCGTTCCGTCCTTGGTATCAAGAAACAGGACATCACTTGTGGTCTTGCCGGAAACCGTACCATTTACATAGGTTCCACCCATGCTGCTACTGCTGTTATTCTGGGTATTGGACGCATCTGCAATCGAAATCGCATGCATATAGGCATCGGAGCCACGCGCACAGGTGATGTTATACTTTCTGTTGGCTACCAGTACGGAACATCCGTTGATGTTGGTCGTCTGGTCATACTTAATCTGCATCTCGCCCTGTGCGGTATCCACATAAAGGACATCGCCATTTGTCTTATCACTGATCGTTCCTGTTATAGTAGAAGTCTTGGAAGTATCAATGGTAATTCCAACAGCTGCTCCGTTATAAGTAATCTTGGTTGCATGCCAGTAACCGTCTGAGCCATGCGAAATTGCTACAGAAAGCTTTGTTTCCGGCAGAAGAATTCTCGCCTCACTGACATCGGTACTGCTGTCAATCTTAATCTCCATCTTGCCATCCTTCGTGGATAACATTAAAAGCTCTGCAGTCGTTCCCGATGCAACCGTTCCCTGTACATTTGCAGTTTCTGCTGCATATACCTCTGTCTGCAAAAACGGTGTCAACAGCATTGTCACTGCCAGACACATTGCCAGACAGTTTCTCCATCCTGTCCATTTCTTCATTATAATACCCCTCCTATATCTGTTTCATTTTGAATATTGTGCAATTGGTTTTCATAATATTTTCCTTATGTAAACCATCCTACAGCATAACACTAAAAAAAGCAACTTTTTTCCACATCTTGTAGAAAAAAATTGCTTTTGGTTCACATAAAACATTTAATTATCTGCAAAATTACTGCAGCTCCCTATAGAACTTCTGCAGTACATAGAATGCCTGCTTACGATACTTCTTGTCTGCTGAAAGAAGTCCCTTCGTGTTATAATATTTCTGATTCACTGATGTTCTTCTTGGGCAGCGGAAATCATACAGAATCCACGGCGTCATTCCTTTAATATAAGGAATGTTCCGGATAGTCTCAATCTGCTTTTCATAAACAAACGCCTGACACTCCTCGGTTCCCTTATCCGTGATCGTACCATGCAGTCCGGCATAGGCATCCGCTCCGAATTCCGTAACAATCACCGGCTTCTGTGGCTTACTGTTTGCAAAAAGTGCAGGCAGCGTCTTCAGATCTGCGGTATACCAACCACAATATTCATTTAAACCAATGATATCCAGATACTGCTCTAAGCGGTCCTCAATCGCATTTTTCTTAAAGTTCACGAGGCATGCTGCCGACACGGCTCTCGTATGATCGAGCTCATGCGCACATTTTGCCAGATTTCCCATAAATTGTAGTCTCAGATCCGTATCTTCGTTTTCATTTCCAACAGACCAGATAATCACGCTGGCACGATTATAATCACGGTGGATCAGCTCTTTCAACTGGTTTTCGGCATCCTGATAAGTATCCTCAGAATCAAAATGAATATTCCAGTATACCGGAACCTCCTCCCATAAAAGAATGCCAAGCTCATCTGCAAGCTGCGCCATTCTCTCGTGGTGCGGATAATGTGCCACTCTCATAAAGTTGCATCCCAGCTCTTTGGCAATCCGGATATTCTCAATCCGTTCCTCATCGGTGAGTCCCTTGCCATTTGGTACACTGTCCTCATGACAGCTGATTCCATGTAAGAAAACCGGCTTTCCATTTAAGACAATATCCATTCCCTTGACACGGATTTCCCGGAAACCGACACGGTCACGTACTTCGTCTCCTTCACAGGAAAGCTCCACATCATAAAGCTTCGGATTCTCCGGTGACCAGACTTCCGGTTCTGCCTCAAACAAAAGCTCCCCCCGTCCTCCTAAAACCGGAATCTCCTTCTCAATTCCCAGTTCACGAATGGTCAGAATTGCTGTTCCTGTGATTTCTTCCGACATCCGTACAAATACCCGGATTTTCCTGAAATTACTGTCCGGCTCCAGTGCAATTTTAAACTCCTTCACATGAACCTTCGGTACACGGATCAACTCGATATCACGATAAATTCCACCATAATTGAACCAGTCTGTATCCAGTGCCGGAACCTGATTGTTCCTTCTGGTACTGTCCACCTGAATCAGAATCCGGTTCTCATGCTTTAACAGATCCGTGAGATCAAAGTAACACGGCGTAGAACTGCCACGATGCATGCCAACATATTTTTTGTTCAAAAAGACTCTGCACAGATAATTGGCGGCACCAATCTTTAAAATCATCCGTTCGTCATCCTTCTGCCTGGCATAAAGGAATTTTCTCGTAAAAATCATGCTGCCGTCATACAGCTTGTATAAATCTGAAAAGGTATTGAAGCAGCAGGGAAGCGTCATCATTTCCCACTCATCAAAGGAAAAGTCCACCGGCAGGGAATTTCCCTCTTCATCATAATAATGCTCCTCATACCATTTCGCCCGGATACAGGTATCATACTGGTCCACTGCGTAATGCCAGTGTCCGTTCAACGATTCCTTCTTACGAAACCGGTCATAAATCATATCATCTGCTGTCACCAGCTTTTCAAAATATTCCTTCATGTAAGCTTCCATTGTCCAGCTCTCCTTTTCTGTACTGTTTATTCAAGTGTATGGATAAAGTATATTTGTTTAGAGCGCAAAAGAAAATATCACAAATTGTTTCAATTCCATTGAAACATGTCAAAAATTGCTTTACTATAAGCCTATGAAAACCATATTAGAAAAAAACTATCGAATTTCACACAATGAAGACCGTTTTACACAGGAATACCCGTTTCACAGCCACGATTTTTATGAAATCTACTTCTTCGCAGGCGGCAGTGTTACCTATTATATTGAAAGCCAAAGCTACCATTTATCGAAGGGGGACATCCTGATCATTCCTCCCCGAACACTCCACCGCGCGGTCATTGACAACACCAATGCTTCCTATGACCGTTATGTCCTGTGGCTCTATAACTCCTGCCTTGCCGTCAATCCGGGTATCAAGTGCTTCCTCGAAGATATTCATCAGGAACTTTCTGTGAAAAACACTCTCCTGCTGAACCGGAACGAGCAGGAAGCCGATGCTTTTTCTGACCTGCTGGACCGGCTGCTTAACTGCTTTTCTTCCGAAGATGATCTGGCCGGTTATCTGGCAGAAAGCTGTATCACACTCATCCTGAATGAAATCCGCTCCGACTTAAAAAGCATGGACCAAGTCATCGAACTATCCGACGATCTGATCCATCAGGTCATTTCCTATATCAATGATCACCTTGTGGACGCACCTTCGCTTGACGAACTGGCTGCTCACTTTTACGTGTCCAAATACTACCTTCTGCATCAGTTCAAGGAATATACGAAGACCACCATTCACCAGTACATCCTGATGAAACGGATTAACCTTGCCAAGGATTATCTGGAATCCGGCTTCTCCCCAACTTCCATTTATGAAAAGTGTGGCTTCTCTACCTATTCCAATTTCTATAAAGCATTTACTGGTCAGACGGGAATCTCACCCGGAAATTATAAAAGGTAGAAAATTACACACCAGTCGTATCAAAATCCGGAATGAAGCTCTCCTTCGCCACATCGCCCTCCTGAATAAAAGCATTGGTAATGCCAAGCTGCAATGCATAGTCCACGACCTGCTCATACTCCCGTGTGGTTACCTTACGCATGAGCTGCGGCTCCTGCCGTGCGGCCTCCTCCAGTTCCTTCTGATTTCCGCTGTGCGAAGTAAGCTGTAGCATCGGCGTATACTGGTTCATCAGACTAATGTAAACCCTGTCCCCATAGGTTTCCCACAAATACCGCAAAACAGCTTTCGCATTTTTCTTATGTCCCGGCAGCAGTAAATGCCGGACAATTACCCCTCTTTGCATCATTCCCTCTTCATTAAAAAGGGGGGCTCCTGTTATTTTCACCATCTGTTCTAACGCGCGCTTCGCCACCTCCGGATAATCCCCTGCATGAGAAAGTCTCCCTGCCAGTTCTCCATCCATATATTTGAAGTCCGTAAGAAAAATGTCCACCAGACCCTCTAATGCTGCAATCACATCGGCCTTTTCATATCCGCTTCCATTATACACAACCGGAATACAAAGTCCCTGCTCCTTTGCCTTGAGAAGCGCCCATACAATATCCGGCAGATCATGATCCGGCGTCACCAGATTGATATTGGCTGCTCCCTGTGCCTGCAGCTCCAGAAAGATTTCTGACAGCCTCTCCCTGCTGATTTCCTTTCCTCTTGTACCGGCTGCAATATCAAAGTTCTGACAATAGACACACCTTAAGTTACATCCCGAAAAGAATACGGCGCCCGAACCCCTTTTTCCGGAAATGCATGGTTCCTCCCACATATGTAAGGCCGCTCTTGCCACTCGCAGTGTCCCATCCATCTGACAAAACCCGGTCTGTCCTTCCTTCCGGTTCACCCCGCACTCTCTCGGACAAAGCCTGCATTCTTCATAAGCTTTTTCAAACATATCATATCTCCCCTGTTCTTCGTTTCTTTTATAATATTTCATCTTCGTAACCATACATACGTGCACTGTCCGTCATAATTGCAACCGCCTGCCAGGTACGAGTAAACCGTAACTATTTTTATATCTATTCCCCTTCCAAATATGTTATACTTAATTAAAATATACCATAAGTGGTATACTTGTCCATTTTACCCATAATGGAACAAAACCACTGTACTCACCCAAATGTCAAGGAGTTAAATATTATTTTATGAACACCAAAGTTTTACACACCCTGGAATACGACAAAATCATTCAATTACTCATAGACAAAGCAACCTCTGCTCCTGGGCGGGAACTGTGCCGCAGGCTTATTCCTTCTACGGATTTATCCGCCATCGAGGCTGCACAGCAGGAAACCGGCGATGCGCTTTCCATGCTGCTTACCAAAGGTTCTACCTCCTTTGGCGGCAACAAGGATCTGCAGTTTGCCATCAAAAGTCTGGAGATCGGCTCCGCCCTCTCCATTCCGGAGCTTCTCGGCATCGCAGGTCTTCTCCAGAATACCGCCCGCATCAAATCCTATGGACGAAAAGCGCGTGAAGAGGATGCCGATACCTCGTTGACACCCTATTTTGCAGCGTTGGAACCGCTTACCAGAGTATCGGAGGAAATCAGCCGCTGTATTCTGTCCGAAGAGGAAATTGCAGACGATGCCAGTCCGAAGCTGAAATCCATCCGCCGTTCCATCATCTTAACCGGAGACAAAATTCACTCCCAGCTGAACAGCATGGTGAACGGCTCCTACCGAACCTACCTGCAGGACAACGTTATTACAATGCGTAACGACCGCTACTGTATTCCTGTCAAGGCAGAATATAAGGGACAGGTCAGAGGTATGGTACATGATCAGTCCTCGACCGGTTCTACCTTTTTCATTGAACCGGAGGCCATCGTCAATCTCAACAACCAGTTGAAAGAGCTTTCCATTCAGGAAAAGGAAGAGATCGAAGCCATTCTCTTTTCCTTAAGTCAGCTCTGTGCCGAACACACGGAAGAGCTTGCCCGCAACCAACAGCTGATGACACAGCTTGACTTTATTTTTGCCAAGGCTTCCCTTGCACTTGACTTAAATGCAACGAAGCCGGTTTTTAATACCGATCACTATATCCAGATCCGGAAAGGACGGCATCCTCTCCTTCCTTCGAAAAAGGTGGTTCCGATTGATATCCATCTTGGAAAGGATTTTGACCTTCTGGTCATCACCGGCCCCAATACCGGTGGTAAAACCGTAAGCTTAAAAACCATCGGACTGTTTACCCTCATGGGACAGGCCGGACTTCATATTCCGGCTCTGGATCGAAGTGAGCTTTCGATCTTTACGGAAGTCTTTGCCGATATCGGTGACGAGCAGAGCATTGAGCAGAGTCTCAGTACCTTCTCCTCCCATATGACCAGCATTGTTTCCATCCTGCAGAAAGCCGATACAGATTCGCTGTGCCTGTTCGATGAACTGGGTGCCGGAACGGATCCGACCGAAGGTGCCGCCCTTGCAATTGCAGTTCTGAACTACCTGCATGAGCGCGGGATCCGCACGGTTGCCACCACACATTACAGCGAGCTTAAGGTCTATGCGCTTTCTACCGATTTTGTGGAGAACGCCTGCTGTGAATTTAACGTAGATACCCTTTCTCCGACCTACCGCCTGTTAATCGGTGTTCCCGGGAAAAGTAATGCCTTCGCCATTTCCAAAAAGCTGGGACTTCCCGATCACATCATTGAGGCAGCAACCGCCCAGATCGGTACACAGGATAAAAGCTTTGAGGATCTGCTCTCCGATCTTGAGGAAAGCCGGATCACCATCGAAAAGGAACGCCGCGAGATTGCTTCTTATAAGGAAGAAATCAAAGCGCTCCGCGAAAAGCTGCAGCAGAAGAACGAAAAAATTGATATGGCAAAGGACCGCATCTTACGTGAAGCCAATGAACAGGCTCGTGAAATCCTGCAGGATGCCAAGGAAACGGCCGATGAAACCATCCGGATTTTCCAGAAAGCCGGTCCCAATGTTTCTCTGAAAACACTGGAAAAGGAGCGCGAAAAGCTCCGAGGTGAAATCGGTAAGAAGAACGACAAACTGGCACTGAAAACGGCTCCCACCAGATCCGGGAAAAAGGTCAGGGCTGAGGACCTCAAACTCGGTGACACCGTGAAAATCCTCTCCATGGGACTTGTAGGAACCGTCAGCACGCTTCCGGATCACAAAGGAAATCTGTTCGTACAGTGCGGTATCATGCGCTCCCAGACAAACGTCAAGGATCTTGCTTACGGGGAAGCCAAAGCAGAGCCTGAAAAACCGGTTTTACAAAGAAGCCATACCGGAAGTGTGAAGATGTCCAAATCCATGCACGTTTCCGCTGAAATCAATCTTCTTGGCAAAACCGTGGACGAAGCGCTTGCCGAGCTTGATAAATATCTGGACGATGCCTACCTTGCCCATCTTCCTTCCGTCCGTGTCGTACACGGCAAAGGAACCGGTGCTCTCCGCAGTGCCGTGCAGAGCCATTTAAAGCGCATTAAATATGTGAAAAGTTACCGTCTCGGGGAATATGGAGAAGGAGATGCCGGTGTTACCATTGTAACCTTTAAGGAGTAACGTTAATTTTTACATCGTAACTTTGAAGGTACTGAACAGTTACATGAGATGGATCATTTCAGGAGGTAGAATAATATATGGCTGCTAAACAGAAAATTTTAATTGTAGATGATGACAACAATATTGCAGAACTGATTTCGCTTTATCTTACAAAGGAATGCTTTGAAACCATGATTGCCGGCGATGGTGAGACTGCACTTACACTCGCGGACAGCTTTGCCCCCAACCTGATCCTGCTTGATCTCATGCTTCCGGGCATTGACGGCTATCAGGTCTGCCGGGAAATCCGTGCCAAGTCATCCATTCCGATCATCATGCTCTCTGCCAAGGGCGAGATTTTTGATAAGGTTCTGGGATTGGAGCTCGGAGCCGACGACTATATGGAAAAGCCTTTTGATTCCAAGGAACTGGTGGCCCGTGTCAAGGCAGTTCTGCGCCGTTACAAACCGGCTGCTGCCGCGCCTGAGGCTGCCGATATCCGCTGTGTGGAATATCCGGATCTGATTATTAATCAGACCAACTACTCTGTCCTCTATATGGGACGCACGATTGAAATGCCGCCAAAGGAGCTGGAGCTTCTGTACTTCCTTGCCTCCTCCCCGAACCATGTGTTTACCCGTGAACAGCTTCTTGACCAGATCTGGGGATATGAATACATTGGTGATACCCGTACCGTTGACGTACATATTAAGCGTCTGCGTGAGAAAATCAACGATCATGAACACTGGAGGATTGCCACCATCTGGGGTATCGGCTACAAGTTTGAGACGAAATAATTCATGAATGCTTATCGATGATAAGCAGCGAGGCTTTTATGAAAAAAACACTTTATCTGAAATTTATTCTGGCTTATATCATCTTCGGATTTTTTGGTTTCATGGTTGTTGCTACCTTTGTAAGCAGTATGACCATGGAGCATCTGAAGCGTGAAAAAGCAGATGCCTTGTATAAGGAAGCAACACTGATTGCCAACACCTACGCTTCCGACCTTTACAACAATGAAACCACTCTGGAAAGTGTGAAAAACCAGCTGGATGCGCTGGATACCTATCTTTCAGCTACCCTGTGGATCATTAACCCGTCCGGACGTCTGGTGCTCTGTTCCAATGAACCCATCAACGTGGAAAATGAAATTGTCATCGACAATTTTGACCCGACCATTACGGAAGGCTCCTACTACACCGTTGGGAATTTCTTTGATACCTTTACAGAGGAACAGTTGAGTGTCTTTGCTCCGATCACCTCCGATTTCAAGGTACGTGGATATGTAGTCATCCATTATCCGATGAGTAACCTCACCGCATCCTGTAACAGTCTGCTGAACATTTCCTATATTATGCTCGTCATTCTGTTTTTACTGTCATTGATTATCCTGATCTTTTTTACCGAGCTGGTTTATCTGCCTTTACGCAAAATTACGCAGGCAACCGAGCAGTATGCATCCGGCAACATGCACTATGAATTTCAGATCGACAGTGAAGATGAAATCGGATACCTTGGTGCAACCATTTCTTACATGGCAGGTGAAATTGCACGTTCCGAAGACGATCAGAAGAAGTTCGTGGCAAATGTTTCCCACGACTTCCGCTCACCCCTAACCTCCATCAAGGGTTATCTGGAAGCAATGCTCGATGGCACAATTCCTCCGGAGCTTTACGAAAAATATCTGAACATTGTATTGAACGAAACCGAACGGCTCCGTAAGCTGACAAACAGCCTGCTGACCTTAAATAACCTGAATACGAAGGGAATGCTCCTGGATATCAGCCGCTTCAACATCAACGCCGTCATCCGTAACACGGCTGCTTCCTTTGAGGGCACCTGCAGGCAGAAGATGATTGCCATTGAACTCATCCTCACCGGTGATGAACTTTATGTCAAAGCCGATGTCGGCAAGATCCAGCAGGTATTGTACAATCTTCTCGACAATGCCATCAAATTCAGCCACGAGGATTCCATTATCAGGATTGAAACCACAGAAAAGCACAATAAGGTATTTGTCTCTGTAAAGGACAGCGGAATCGGTATTCCGAAGGACGAACTGAAGCAGATCTGGGAACGCTTTTACAAGTCCGATCTGTCCCGTGGCAAGGACAAGAAGGGAACCGGCTTAGGGCTTTCCATCACCCGGGAAATCATCCGTTCCCATGGTGAAAACATTAACGTCATCAGTACAGAAGGCGTTGGCTCGGAATTTATTTTTTCACTTCCGGTTGCCGCAGACGAAGAGGACGAAGACTAATCTCTCCGGCCGGATCAGAAGATACCACATTTATCATTTATTACAGAAAGAAGGAACAACATGCATATCATCTTACATCAGCCGGAGATTCCGGCAAATACGGGAAATATCGGAAGAACCTGTGTCGCCACCGGCACAGATCTTCATTTAATCGAGCCGCTTGGCTTCCAGCTTAACGAAAAGTCCATTAAACGTGCCGGCATGGATTACTGGGAGCATCTGAATGTCACACGTTATATTAATTTTGAGGATTTCAAATCCCGGCACCCCGGCGCCAGAATCTGGATGGCCACTACCAAGGCACAGCACGTCTATACGGACGTTTCTTTCGGTCCGGATGATTATATTATGTTTGGAAAAGAAAGTGCTGGTATTCCGGAGGAAATTCTGATAGAATATTCAGATACGTGCATCAGGATCCCGATGTTACCCACGATCCGTTCCCTAAACTTATCGAATTCGGTATCGATCGTTTTATACGAAGCACTCCGTCAGCACAACTTCGAAAGCATGCAGCTTACCGGAGAGCTCCATCGTCTCCACTGGCCCGATTCTACTACGAGAACAGAATAGATGCACGAATATGATACAATTGGAGTACCTTATGAGTCAGACTGGAATTTTAACCAAAGCAAAGAAGAAATTTATTGGAGATAAAGCCTTTTACCGTTATCTGATTTTTCTGGCCTTTCCGATGATTGTCCAGAACGGCATCACAAGCTTTGTCAGTTTCTTAGATAACATTATGGTCGGACAGATCGGGACGGAACCCATGTCTGGCGTTGCCATTGTAAATCAGTTATTTTTTGTATTTAATATCTGCATCTTTGGAGGCGTCTCAGGTGCAGGTATTTTCAGTGCGCAGTTTTTTGGAAAAGGAGACTATGAAGGACAGAAATATACCTTCCGCTTCAAATTATATGCCTGTCTTCTGATCACTGCACTTGCCTGCGTACTGTTTCATTTTCTGGATGAACCGCTCATTTCCCTCTACTTAAATGATGAGGGTTCTGTCGGCAATACCCGGCTTGCCCTGTCCTATGGCAAAGAATATCTCGCCATCATGATCTTTGGCCTGCTCCCCTTTGCCGTTTCCCAGACCTATGTAAGCACGATCCGTGAAACCGGACAGACCTTCGTGCCGATGGTTTCCGGTATTGTAGCAGTGATCACCAACCTGGTACTTGATTATGTACTGATTTTTGGTGCCTTCGGAGCACCGGAGCTTGGCGTAGCGGGAGCTGCCATTGCTACTGTAATCGCCCGTTACACCGAATGCCTGATTGTTGTTGTCTGGGCTCACCGCCACCTTTATAAGAATCCTTATCTTATTGGTGTGTATAAAGGATTACGCATTCCCGGATCCATTCTTGCCGATATTTTCCGTAAGGGGCTGCCCTTAATGTTTAATGAAATGCTGTGGGCGGTTGGCATGGCCGTCATCGTACAATGTTATGCTGTGCGGGGCCTTGAGGTGGTTGCTGCACAGAATATTTCCTCCACAATTTCCAATCTGTTTAATATTGTTTATCTGCAGCTTGGAAACTGTATTTCGATTGTGGTTGGTCAGAAATTGGGAGCCGGTCAGCTCGAGGAAGCCAAGGATGCTGATAATAAGATCATCTTCTTTGATGTGGCGTGTTGTGCCTGTATTTCTGTCATTATGATCCTGCTCGGCGGTCTTTTCCCTGAAATCTATAAGACGGAACCCGGCATCAAGGCTCTTGCCAAAAACTTCATTATTATTTCTGCAATGGCGATGCCTCTGTGTGCCTTCTCCCACTGCAGCTATTTTACCCTGCGTTCCGGCGGCAAAACCATCGTCACTTTCCTGTTTGACAGTGTTTATACCTGGGTGGTCATGATTCCCTATGCCTTCGTTCTATCACGCTTTACCACGCTTTCCATCACGATGGTATTTTTCCTTGTCAGCTTTACAGAAATCATCAAGGTCATCATCGGCTTCTTTATGATTAAGAGTAATGTCTGGCTGCAGAACATTGTGAATTCTTATTGACCGGATGATAAATCCTCATTCAGATTCTTCTGCTGCTCCTTTTCTTTACGGAGTTCCTTTTCTGCCTTGTTGCGGATACGGAGCTCTTTAAAGAACTGTGTCAGCATATGGGAGCATTCTTCTTCCAAAATTCCCCTTGTCACCTTCACCTGATGATTAAACTCAGGCATTTCCAGAATATTTAAGATGGATCCTCCGCAGCCTGCCTTCGGATTCATACTGGCCATAACCACTTCATCGATTCTTGCCTGTACAATCGCCCCGGCGCACATCTGACAAGGCTCCAGCGTCACATACAGCGTACATCCCTCAAGCCTCCAGTCACCTAATTTCCTGCTTGCCTTATTGATTGCGGTAATTTCCGCATGCGCCAATGTATTTTTATCCGTATTCCGACGGTTATATCCTCTCCCGATAATTTTTCCTTCATGCACGATCACGCAGCCAATCGGTACCTCACCCAATGCATAGGCCTTCTTCGCCTGCCGTAATGCTTCCTTCATGTACTTTTCCTGGTCGGTTAGTTGTGTTGTTTTCACCAGAACCTCCTGGTCATAGCTATAGTTTGCTTATTCCCCGTTCATTCCTCGCAAATGCACCTTTCCTTCCATCCCCGGAATATGGTTCAGGTGCTCCGCAATTCTTTTGATCTCTGCTTCTTCATAAGCATGAAAAATCATACCCTTATCCACAGATCCTTCCATTTTTGCAATCAGTTGTCCACTATCCTCAAACTGTTGTAAATAATAGGCGGAACATCCGGCAATCCACACACAGATCTCCTTAAGCTCCTGCTGCGTATGAAATTCCTTTACAACCGTTGTCCGGAATTCATAAGGAATAGTGCAGTTTTTCAGCAGTTCCACAGACTGCTGCACCGCCTTCACAGGAAAAGCCATATCAGATGCTTCTGCATACGCTCCTTCTACGGCAAGCCCTGTTGTCTCCTGATATTTTCCGGGCGCATTCTTGATGTCCATTGCCACATAATCAATCTGCTTCTTTCCGATCAATTCCTCCAGCATATGTGGATGGGAACCGTTCGTATCCAGTTTTACTGCCAGCCCTAATTCCTTAATTTTGTAAATGAAGTCCGGAAGATCCTGTTGAATGGTCGGTTCTCCACCGGTAATGCAGACGCCGGACAGAATATGTTTACGTTTTTTTAGAAAACCAAGGATATCCTCTTCCGTATAATGCTCCTGTGTCAGCGGGCTTAATACCAGTCCCCCGTTATGACAGAACGGACAACGAAAATTGCAGCCTCCGGTAAATACCGTTGCTGCAACTCTTCCAGGATAATCCAATAATGTTGTTTTATTTAAACCACTGATTAACATTGTATAACTCCCATTGACAAAAAATCAAAAAACACATATACTAAATAAGTCTGAACCGTGCAGCTCTTGTTTGTAAGGAGCTGCTATGGCTGCCCAGAGTAAGTGGCGTTAACGATTGGGTCTTACGCAATGGAGACTGCGAACCGTGTCAGGTTGGGAACAAAGCAGCACTAAGCAGAACCTGCCATGTGCCGTAAGGGTGCCTGATCTCAGTTAACTGCTTTGGTAACGCGTAGCAGTTCCTTATGGACAAAGCCCACGGTTCTTTTAATACATCAATTGCTTACCTTCAATGTCCATATTGCCTTATTAGGCATGCCTTTGAATGTTTATATCTAGTACACCGAATAATGAATAACTGACACCTTGACTTGCCTGATTTTTCGGTGTACTAGTCAATCCCTGCGTGCCGCTTTCTTGGCTTTCTTCATTTTATACATTTCCTGGTCTGCGGTCTCAATAATTTCCTCAATATCCAGATCCGGTGCCGGCTCTACAATGGTATACCCCATACTTGCTTCCAGTGTATACTCGTGGTTCGAATTTGCATTATAATTCTCGATTCCTGTCTGGATCTGGGAAATATAGTTCTTCGCATCTGCATCTGTGTAACCTTTGGACAGAATAACAAATTCATCTCCACCATACCGCATCAGCAGCTCACCATGCTTACGTACCTGATTCAATACATTGGCCATTGCCTTAATATATGCGTCACCTTCGTCATGTCCATACTGATCATTGACCTTCTTCAGACCATCCAGATCAAGAAACAACACAAATAACGGCTTACCTCGTTCCTGTGCCTCTTTTACAATTGCAGAAGAGAACTTGAAGAATCCGGCACGGTTAAAGATACCGGTCAGGGTATCATATACCCACATGCGGTTCAGTCTCTCAACCATCGCATTCATAACTTCCTGCTTCCGCACGTTCTCTAAGGCATTATTAATATTCATAATAAACAAATGAAACCAGGAGCTGTCAATCAGGAGACGGCTCTTTCCCAGTACGCAGTATCCATAGGTTCTTTCCTGATAATGTACCGGAACGATGGTATAAAGCATACTTCCGTCATGTTCCTTGTATTTCTCAGGAAGCAATTCGTTTACATGAAAACGTCCGTAGGTCTCAAAATGTCCATTCCGGTAAGCAATCGGAACTGTCGCATCCTTCGGATACGTCAGTAAATCCGTATTTCCGGCCTCGGTATTCAGATGAGACATAATATCGGTATTAATGGAATTCGTGTTATATCCCAGGCAAAGGTAAAACTCCTCCGGATCTAACATGGCAATATATTTACGAATCTTCTCAAACAGATCCTTCTGTGTCTCCACCCCTACAAAGTCTGCAGAGGAAGCTTTAATAATCTCCGTATAGGTGGTAGTCTCAATTCGATCCTGTGCCAGCTTCCTGCGGAGTTCTGCAAAGTCTTCCTTCGTATCGCACCTGCATCCACAGCTTTCGGCAAACACCGGCCAGGAAAGAAGCTGCTCACTGCCAATCTTAGGCTTGCCGGCGATCTCATCCATCAGATAGGTATATGCCTTACGTCCCAGCTCCTTCTCCGGACGCTGTACACTCGTAATACGGGGTGCATGGTTCTGTGCCTCATAAATGTTATCATATCCGGTAATCATGATATCCTCCGGTATACGATACCCACGCCTTTCAAGTTCGTACAGGGCTCCGAGTGCCATCTCATCATTTGCTGCCATAATAGCATCCGGCATATCCAGTCCGGAATCTGCAAAAAATTCCACAGCCTCCATTCCACTCTTAGGATGGTAATCACCAAAATAAATCCGGTGATCCTCAATCTCCATTCCATGCTCTTCCAATGCCTTCTTATAGGCATTCAACCGTCCTTCTCCATCAAAATTTCCCTCCGGACCGGAAATAAAGTTGATGGTTTTCGCACCATGCTTTTCAACAAGATGATTGATCAACAGTGTAATCCCATTGTCATTCTCCATACTAAGATTCGCCATACCCTCAACTTCCAGTGTCAGATTAACACAGGGTACTCCGGCATCATGCACCTTCTGAACAATATTTGCAATCGTCTCAGCATTATATAACGTATCACCATGAATAATGACACCATCATAGTTCGTAAAATCGGGGAGCTTATAAATTTCCATCTCTCCGGTAATAAACTGTGTTGTTGAATAAGACCACACGTCACAACTAAATACATAGATGTCTGCCTGATCCTCTTTCGCCTTCTCTATAATTCCATTCAGAATCCGTTTCTGGCTGTCAAAACGGATTCCCCCCATAATAACCGCAATTTTCATAGCAATCCCTCTATCGTAAGATAGTTCTTTTTTACTATTTCCATTATACAATTCTATGACACGATTCGCAAGTAATAACCAAATTTTCCATTATCTGACTTGCCATCACACCAGAATTGTGGGAAGCCGAACATCTCTGCAACAAGCTTCTCTTTCTCGTAATATACACCGGGAACCCCCACTCCGAACTGTCTCACCTTTTCATCCACACGGAATAATAATAAATATCCATAATTCATCAGGCCATGCACTAAAAAGCTGTTCTGCAGGATATGTTTCATTGATTCCGGGAGTACTGCGAAATTTCCCTTATTAACACGATAGACTTCTCCAAGCTCCCTGCAATCCTCCACCTTGTGACAGGAACTGCGTATCTGCTCCCATTCCTGATCGATCTGATGGCCCCTGTCTTCTCCGCCTGTCCGGATCTGTAGTTTCCTTTGCTGTTCCTCCCTTTCCTGTTTATCCTCTTCCTGCTTATCCTCTTCCTGTTTGTCCTCTTTCCGTATATTTTCTGTAGCAGTAACAGCTAACTCCTGCTCTTCTGTTTTATCCGCATTGGTATCTGCTGCATCCTCTGCATCTTCTTCTATATATTTTTCTGTATTTTCACTCAATTCCTGTTCTTGGTGTTTCCCTGTATTTACAGATATTTTCTTCTCCTCATTATAAATTCCTGCCAGACTTCCCGCTTCATTCTGTTCTCCAACCGGTTTCCTCTGATCCTGATCCTCTCTCAAGTCCCGCTTTTTACACCTAAGAATTATTTCTTTTTCCTTGATCTGGAGTTGTAATTCCTCTTCCTCCGCTTTTGAAACCAACGCTGCTGCATCATTTTCGTCCTTCCACTGGATTTCCATTGTCCACTGCTCTTCGATCCGTGTGAGCCTTACGCTTCCCAGCAGTTTCTTTTTTTCATTCTGTTTTTCCGCATTTTCTGCATAAAGATAATAATTTTTTCTTACAAACATAAAAACTCCATACAATGAATATAGTCTGTACTACTATATTCATTGTATGGAGAAATCTATACCTGTTCTTAATAAAATACAAACCTTAAATCCCATTCTGTGCCTCAAGATAGCACATGTAATCATATACCATCATGGCAATCTTAAAGGTCAGCGCATCATCAAAGGTACGCACATCCAATCCGGTTGCCTTTTGCAGCTTTTCAACACGATACACCAATGTATTCCGATGAATAAATAACTGTCTGGAGGTTTCTGATACATTCAGATTGTTCTCAAAAAATTTATATGCTGTGGATACAATCTCATCATCCAGGCTGCCCGGATCGGTATCTCCAAAGATCTCTTCCATGAAGATCTTGCAAAGATTGGTCGGAAGCTGGTAAATCAGTCTTCCAATGCCAAGTGTCGCATAGGAATTTACACGCTTCTCCGCATAAAAGATCTTGCCGACATCAATCGCCATCATTGCTTCCTTATAGGACTTGGAAACATCCTTCAGTTCCTGCACAATGGTTCCATATGCCACACGGACATTCGTCATAGCCTCTGCACTGATCGTATCCACAATGCTCTGCGCCACCTGATAAATCTCTTCATACCCCTCTTCAGGCTCCAGGCTCTTAATCAGAATAACGTTGTTCTCATCTACCGCAGTAACAAAATCTCCCGATTGTGAAGAAAACATACCACGAAGCAGTTCTGCTATCGTGCTGTCCTTTTCCTTATCCGCTTCAACCAGAAGTACAACACGTGGTACTGCAACCTCTACATGAAGCTTCTTCGCCCGGTTGTACACATCAACCAACAGCAGATTATCCATTAACAGATTCTGGAAAAAGTTATTCCGGTCAAAGCGCTCCTTATAAGCACTCTGCAGCTGCAGCAACTGGCTGACCGCAATTTTACCAACCATGTAGCTTTCATCACCACTTCCACGTGCGACTAACGCATACAGTAATTCTCCTTCTTCCGATACTTTCAAAAGATGATGAATTCCAATCACCTGACTGTCCGCAGGAGAAGCAATGAAATACCGGATCATGTCTCCCGTAACCTCTTCATTGTCAAAGGTAGAAACCACCTCGATTCCATCTGCATCATAAACGCAAAGATCTACTTTGGTAATATTATGAAGTTCCTCAATACAGTTTGCCAAAACCTGAGTAGATATCATCTCTTTACTCCTTTACATTTTTCGGGCCGCCTTCGGCTCGCTTTCGCTAAGTGCTCTACGCAAAAGGGATGCCTTTTGGCATCCCTCTCATATACATCATACTAGTTTGTAATAACCTGTTCTGTTTCCTTATCGAATACATGAATCTTTTCAACATCGAAAGCGAACTTAACAGTATCGCCAGGTCTAGCTGTTGTACGGGAATCAACTCTTGCCGTGATCGGGAACTCAGCCAGATCAAAGTATAAGTAAACTTCAGCACCAAGTAATTCATATACCTTAATTGTAGATTCAAATACACACTTGGATGTCTCGATGAACATTTCGGAATCATATACATCTTCAGGACGAATACCAAATGTAACTGTCTTTCCAGCGTAACCGCCTTCAATCAGCTTCTTGGACTTAGCCGGAGGAAGCGGAATGCTGCTTCCTGCAACCTTAAGACTTGCAGTGTCACCATTTACTTCTACGGTAGCATCTAAGAAGTTCATCTGAGGTGATCCCATGAATCCTGCTACGAATAAGTTGGTCGGCTTCTCATATAAGTTCTGAGGAGTATCAACCTGCTGGATTACACCATCCTTCATAACAACGATTCTATCACCAAGGGTCATAGCTTCTGTCTGGTCATGTGTTACGTAGATGATGGTTGTACCTAATCTCTGATGTAATTTAGCGATCTCGATACGCATCTGTACACGTAACTTGGCATCCAGGTTGGAAAGAGGTTCGTCCATAAGGAATACCTTAGGATTACGAACGATTGCACGTCCCATGGCAACACGCTGTCTCTGACCACCGGAAAGAGCCTTCGGCTTACGATCAAGAAGAGGTGTTAAATCAAGGATCTTAGCTGCTTCCTTAACCATCTTATCAATTTCATCCTTCGGTACTTTTCTTAACTTAAGACCGAAAGCCATATTGTCATATACAGACATATGAGGATACAGAGCGTAGTTCTGGAATACCATCGCGATATCTCTATCCTTCGGCTCTACATCGTTAACTACTCTGTCACCGATCTTCAGTTCACCGGAGGAAATATCTTCCAGACCTGCAATCATACGAAGTGTAGTAGACTTACCACATCCTGAAGGTCCTACGAAGATGATAAACTCCTGATCCTTGATTTCAAGGTTGAAATCCTTAACAGCTTCGAATCCGTTAGGATAAACCTTGCAAATATTCTTTAATGATAAACTTGACATTTTATTTGCCTCCTTAAAAAATAGTTACGTCTTTAAAATCTATGATTAGTATACATGAGATTGTACTTTTTGACTATGCCACTATTCCACAAATATTTTTCCCCACATTGTAAAAAGTGTTGAAATTCAAAGGTCTTTTCCTCTTGCAATGGCAACCTGACTAAAAAAGTACTTTTTTCATAGGCAGATTGTACATGTACTATTTACGGTCACGGTCATCGAAGAATGCAAGCTGGTTTTTGCCTCGTTTCTTTGCCTTGTAAAGTGCAGCATCAGCTGCCTTATACAACGTTTCAAAATCAGATCCGTCTGCCGGAAATACTGCTGCACCGATACTGGCTGTAGCAGAATACTTCACGTAATCGCCAACCTGGAAATGCCTGAAGAAGTATTCCAGCTTCTGCGCCTCACGGATCGTATTGCTGTCATCCTTGAGATTTTTCAGGAAGATTGTAAATTCGTCACCGCCGGTCCGGCCGATAATATCAGTCACACGGAAATTCACTCCGATCTGTCTTCCCAGCTCCCGTAATACCTCATCGCCGAAGGCATGCCCCATCGTATCATTGATCTTCTTGAAATTATCAATATCCAGTACGAACATGACTGCCAGCGAATCGGGATAATCCGCCATGTATTCCTTGATCCGGCGTTCGGTGGCAAGCTTATTTCCAAGACCGGTAAGCAGGTCGCTGTCTGCCTTTTCCTCAAGCTGCCTGTTGCTCCTCATTGCAACAATACGTCCCATGAAATTGATTGCTGCAATCAGCAGAACTCCGATCGTGATAGCAAAGACAATCCAGTAAAGTCCCGACATCAACCTCTTTGCCTGACGCTGTTCCATATTATTCACATAGCTCTGATGAACACCTGCAGCCAGACACCATTTATGAACCGGCGCATAAACAACGGTTCTTTCTTCTCCATCCACAGTAAATGCAAGACATCCGGTCTGTCCATCGCCTGCCTTCTGGCTGGCAACAGTTGCCCTTGCCAGATACGGCTTATCCGCATTATTCCAGAAATCCCGGGTTTTAAAAAACGAAGAGGTTTCATCCGTTGTAACAATCACGCGGCCTTTTTCATCTAAGAGCGTAGTAAATGTGGCATTGTCAAACGCTATCTTCATATTGATCATGCTGCGGATCTTCTGAACCGGATAATACATGACAATACACTGTTTCTGTCCCTCTGCAGGAATCACCATTAAAACGGCTTCTTCTCCTGTAATTCCATCATCGCTTACGTAACGGCAGGAGAACTGCGTTGCATCAACGATCCACTCATAATAGTCATGATCTTTAATCAACAGGTTTTTCCCATCATGAAGGATTGCAGTGCCGTCCGGCCTGCATACCAGAGCCTCATATACATCAGTCTGCTCCATAGCAAGATTGAGCAGCTCCTTTACCTCTCCGGGACGCCCTGTGCCGGAGGATACCATTGAACAGATCGTTTCCCCAACTGTATGGATTTTTTCAAATTCCTGCCCGAGCTTTGTGGCACAAAGTTCCACCTGATACTCCATATTCCTCTCGAAGTTGCTGACAATGCCCTCATTTAAGGATTTGGAAAATCTCGAAAACAACAGACCCAATATAGAAAACAACACAATTATCGGGCAGACCCATTGGAACAAAACCTTCTTCCATTCGCTTTTCATAGTCTTCTCCCCTATGCACCGGATTCATCACTTTATGGTTTCTTCTATTCCCTCAGCAGAATTTCCTTCCGCTGACATATCCTTCTCCTGCATATGGGACTCATCTGTTTCTTCCAAAGCCTCTGCATCTTCCTCTACCGGTATACTCCAGTCATCGGCATCCTTCACATCCTGTTCCGGCTCGAACTTCCTGAAGGTCTTATTATACAAAAAAGCATTCAACAGTGCCGGACCGGACATTCCGAAGCAGAAGGTAACCGGCATGATCTGTGGCACCCAGAAAATAATAATCAACGGCAGTGCCCAGCACGCTACCATTAAAATGGTCTTGGGAAGAATCATAATCCCCATCAGTGCAGAGTTCTTAAGTGTCATCTTCACGCTGTTATCAAATTTTGCAAGTAACGGAAAAGCCAGTGTCAGAGCAAGTACTGCCAGAATGGCTACACCGATTAACAGAAGGCTCATCCAGGACGGAAGACTGTTTTGTGCATTCCGGATTATCCAGAAATCCGCTGCAAAAATAATAATCAGTAGCACTTCAATCAGCCAGATTACAGTTGCCTGTTTGAAATTCTCTTTAAAAGATTTAAAAAAGCCTTTTACAATATAACATTCTTCATCACGTACAATCTTAAGTACCACATAATGCAGGGCTGTCATCGATGCACCGACCGTAATAATCGGCAGACAGCAGAAAAATGCCAGAAGATTCACAATAATCAGATCGGCCATTTTGGTTAAAGCAACCATGACCGGACTGTCTAAATTAAAAAAACGTCCCATTTTTACTTCCTTTACAATTTTAGTCTCATTGGGGTATAGATGATGCCGCTGCTATGTGTCTGCAGTCCAACATCGTGAAACCCGATTTTGTGGTAAAATCCGACCGCATACGGTGATGCATTCACTGACACGGCAATCTTACCAAGTTCCTGTTTTACATAATCGGCCATTGCCATAACAAGGCTCCGTCCGATTCCCCGATAATGATACTCTTTATCTACAAATAGCAGCGAAATATGACTCTCATTCCGGAGAGCAATCATACCGACCATATGCTCTCCGTCATAAGCTCCCATCACCTGATACATTCCTCTGTCAAACATTCTTTTCAGATTTGTATCGGTGATAAAGTCCTTAAAATTCGCTATTCCCTCTTCAGAATAATCAGCGGCCTCAAACTTCAAAAATGTTTTCCATGCCAGTGCCATAGCGTCATCCCATTCGTTCTGCCCGATAAAACGGATCTCATAGGATGTATCATTTTCCCTGATCATATTATAGTCCTTTTTCCGCCGGGCGTCTAGTCCTTTGGTACTATTTCCCTCATTTGAAGTAACAACTATTTACTCCTGTTTAAAAATTCCCTGTAAGGTATCCGTCACCGACTCCTTCAGATAATCCGCAAAGCTCTCTGCCGCATTTGCAGCAGCAGCCTTTACTGTATTCGTCACGGCTTCGTTCACATGATCCACACAGTCTTCCCCGTACTTTTCATAAAGATCCTTTGCCTCATCAATCAAGGTGTCCGGAGAAAAACCGAACTGCTCAAGCTGATCCACCGTATCCACAATTTTCTGTGCATCCGCTTCACTGATTTCCACACCGAACTGCTCTTTGCCTTCCTGCAGCGCATCCTTCAGACCTTCCCGTGAATCGAGTGCTCCGCTGTCAAGCTTGTCCCTGACAAAATCAAGCACCTGGTTCGCCGTATCCGCATCCACGTTCTTCACAAGCTGTCCAAGCTGCCCCGTCATTTCTCCTACTGCCGCAGAATAATCCACGGAAGCGCTTTCCTTCTGCGCTGTATAACGCTGTCCGAGCATAACCATATACCCCGCTGCTCCCAGCATCAGGACAAATAATAAACATAAGAAAAACTTTTTCACTAATACTCCTCTACGCGCTCCATAACCCATGCATAGATGTCGTCAAAAATCTGCTGTTTTATGGGCTCATTCAAGATTTCGTGTCTGCAGCCTTCGTACAGCCTCAGGGATGTCCGCTTCATTCCGACTCTCTTAAAGTCCTCCTGAGCTTTACGTACTCCCTCACCGTAATTTCCAACCGGATCATCCGTTCCTGCAATGAACAGAACCGGCAGATCCTTCGGCATCTCCTTGAGGTTTTCATCCTTATTCAGGCGGTCCAACAGGGTAAACAAAGTCCGGAAGCCATTTAATGTAAAGGTGAAACCACACATCGGTTCATCCAGATACTTCTGAACTTCCTTTTCATCCGTACAAAGCCAGTCAAATGCCGTTGCCGCTTCCACGATTTTCTTATTATAATTGCCAAATGCCAGCTTATCGATTCCCTTCGCCACATGACCGGCTCCCAGGAAAAGACGCTGTACACGTTCGATCATCAGACAAAGCTTCACCAGAGCCTTCGGCTGGGAACCGGTACCACAGATAATCGCTCCCTGAATTCCTGTCCCGTAACGGAACAGATAGTTTCTGGTGATAAAGGAACCCATACTGTGTCCTAAGATCACATACGGGATTCCCGGATACTCCTCCTGATTCATCTTCTTCAGGCGGTGTACATCCCGCACGACAACCGTTGCCGGATCCTGTTCACAGAAGAACCCGTATTTTCCGTTTTCGCCGACACTTTTTCCATGTCCGAGATGATCCTCTCCGGTAACCATGATCCCCTTCTCCCCCAGATACATGGCCATCGGCTCGTAACGCTCCACAAATTCCGCCATCCCGTGAACAACCTGCAGGATACAACAGATTTTGCCCTCCGGAACCCAGCGTACTGCATGAATCCTGGATTTTCCATCCCTTGAATCAAATAAAAACTCTTCTTTTTTAACCATAAGCGCCCCCGCAACCTGATGTTTTAGCTGATTTCTGCTCCTGCCGGCATCTCCTTCTCCGGTGTCAGAAGTGCCAGATTCCCCTCTGCATCCTCTGCACAAAGCAGCATTCCTTCAGAAAGAACTCCTGCAAGTTTTGCAGGCTTTAAGTTCACCAGAACCATCACCTTCTTACCGACCATCTCCTCTGCACTGTAGTGCTGCTTAATGCCGGAAACAATCTGCTTTATCTGACTGCCAACCCTCACCTGTGAGCATAAAAGCTTCTTGGACTTCGGAACTTCCTCACACTTGATAATTTCTCCTATCTGGAACTGCATTTTAGCAAAATCATCAAAGGTAATTTCTTCCTTCGGTTCGATATCAATCACATTTTCTTCTACTGCTTCCCCATTTTCCCCTGCGGCCTGTGCCTTGCGTTCTGCATACATGGCGTTGACCTTTTCCATCACTTCTTCGACCTTCAGTCGTGCAAAAAGGATTTCCGGTTCTGCAGTTACTTTATTTCCACTTTCATAAAGGCCGAACTTCTCACAGTCTTCAAAGCTTCTGACGGAAGTATTGAGCTGCTGTACGATCTTCTTTGCAGTAGCAGGCATGAACGGCTCAAGTAAGGAAGCGCCGGTTGCAATACTCTCTACCAGATTGTATAAAACAGTGGAAAGACGATCCATGTTGGCCTCATCCTTGGCAAGTACCCACGGCTCTGTTTCATCAATATACTTGTTGCAGCGTTTGAACAGTGCAAAAATCTCCGTGATGGCATCTGCCACACGCAGCTCGTCCATCTTTGCAGATACTCTCTTATAGGTACCTGTTACGACTGCCTTAAGGTCTTCATCCATCTCACCGGTAACCTGCTTATCTGCTACTACACCGCCAAAATATTTATTGCTCATGGAAATTGTACGATTCACCAGATTACCGAGTGTATTGGCAAGCTCGGCATTGGTACGCTCCGTTACAAGCTCCCATGTAATGTTCCCATCGTTATCAAACGGCATCTCATGCAGTACATAGTAACGGACAGCATCGACACCAAAGAAATCTACCAGGTCATCAGCATAAATCACATTTCCCTTGGACTTACTCATCTTATCGTTATTCATCAATAACCAGGGATGACCAAATACCTGCTTCGGCAGAGGCTCTCCCAGTGCCATCAGGAAGATCGGCCAGTAAATGGTATGGAAACGGATAATATCCTTACCTATCAGATGAAGGTCTGCGGGCCAGAGCTTCTTATACTGCTCAGAGCTGTTGCCCTCACAATCATAGCCGATACCGGTAATGTAGTTCGTCAGTGCATCCAGCCATACATAAATAACATGCTTGTCATCAAAGTCTACCGGAATTCCCCACTTAAAGGAGGTTCTCGATACACACAGATCCTGCAGTCCCGGTAATAAGAAGTTGTTCATCATTTCATTCTTACGGGATACCGGCTGGATAAATTCCGGATGGGTATTGATATGCTCAATCAGACGATCTGCATATTTGCTCATCTTAAAGAAATATGCCTCTTCCTTCGCCGGCTTTACTTCTCTTCCACAGTCCGGACACTTGCCATCCTTTAACTGGGATTCGGTCCAGAAGGATTCACACGGTGTACAATACATTCCTTCATAGGAGCCCTTATAGATATCTCCCTGATTATACAGTCTCTTGAAAATCTTCTGTACCTGCTTCTCATGCGGTTCGTCCGTAGTACGGATAAATTTGTCATAAGAGGTGTCCATCAGATCCCACAAGCTGCGGATCGTTGCGGCTGTCCGGTCAACAAATTCCTTCGGTGTAATTCCGGCTTCCTGTGCCTTGATTTCAATCTTCTGGCCATGCTCGTCGGTTCCTGTCTGGAAGAACACATCATAGCCGTCTTTTCTCTTAAATCTGGCGATACTGTCTGCCAGAACGATTTCATAACTGTTTCCTATATGCGGCTTCCCCGAAGTATACGCAATCGCAGTCGTAATATAATACTTTCCTTTATTGCCCATAACATTCCTTTCCTGTGTATTCTTATACACATTACGTAACTATGAAAATGGAAAGATGCATGCATTTGCAAAACAATTAAGGGTTTGCAAAAACAATTTGCATGATTCTGCATAGTTATTTTAATATTATCGAAAATGCTCTGTGATGTCAATTCTTCAGCGCCTCCAAATTCAAAAAAGTGGTAACAGTACAATCCGGCAGCTTATGAATGGGCATGGCTGAACTGTTGCATTTTCTGCACCTGTTGCATTATACTAAATAATAAACACAGTATGTAAACCCGAAGCCCAATGATATTGACAAAAGGAGATCTGACAGAACGATGCTGCAGCAGATCCGTTTTTTTCTGACAAATGAATATTACACATCCCTTGAACCAGGGCTTGATGAAATATGTGCTGCTGCCATGAACGGAATACCGGAAGGAGCAGTCCTGCAGCTTTCCTTTACCCCGATCCCCGAAAAAGATTTTTCTTCATCCTTTGACGCATTGTCCGCACTCTCTCCTGCAGAGCCTGTCCCTGCGGATAAAAAAATCTGTGACAGGAAACATTTCCTTGCTGTCACGGATTCTTCTGTTGTTCTGCATCGGCTTTTAGCAAAGGGATATTATACAATTGCACTTTATCACGAAACAAATCATTCCGAAGACTTCTCCGGAACTCCCTATGCGGTGGAGGATCTGTTTTCGATGACCTATGATTCTTACGAAAAAGCCTACGAGCGGCTTGCCGGACTTCCCTGGCAGATCCTAAAAACCCCGCATCTTACCTTACGGGAAAGCACCGTTTCTGACGTGGAGGATTTTTACCGGATCTATCAGGACCCTTCGATCACGAAATATATGGAGAGGCTTTTTCCGGACAGGGACGAAGAACGATCTTATATGAAGGACTACATTCAGAAGATTTATGGCTTTTACGGATTCGGCTTATGGAGTGTCATTCACACGGTTACCGGAACCGTCATCGGGAGGGCCGGCTTAAGTGTAAGGGAAGGCTATGAGATTCCCGAACTCGGATTTGTAACGGAGGTCGCCTTCCAGCATCAGGGCTATACTTACGAAATCTGCGAAGCGATTCTCCGCTACGCACGGGATGAACTGGAATTTCCACAGGTACAGGCTTTCTGCCATCCGGAAAATACTGCTTCCCTCCATCTTCTGCAAAAGCTTGGCTTTTCATACGCAGGTGAAGATCTTCTTCAGGGCATTCCGCATGCAAGATATATTGTCAGTCTCCCAAAATCATGCTAAACTAATAGCTGTTCGGGATCTGAACGACAGATCTCTCAAATCTATTTTTAAGAATAAGAAAGGAATACAATTATGGCACAGAATCCTGTTGTTACATTTACCATGGAAAACGGTGATGTGATGAAGGCAGAGCTTTATCCCGAAATCGCACCTGCTTCTGTCAACAATTTCATCAGTCTGATTCAGAAAAACTTCTACGATGGTCTTATTTTCCATCGTGTCATCCGCGGCTTTATGATCCAGGGCGGTGATCCGGAAGGTACCGGCTGCGGCGGTCCTGGATACAGCATCAAGGGTGAATTTTCACAGAACGGCTTCAAGAACGATTTAAAGCATACCGAAGGTGTTCTTTCCATGGCAAGAAGCATGATGCCTGACTCTGCAGGCTCCCAGTTCTTCATTATGCATAAGAACAGCCCGCACTTAGACGGCTCCTACGCTGCCTTCGGTAAGATTATCGAGGGTATGGACGTGGTAAATAAGATTGCAGAAACCGCTACCGATTACAACGATCGTCCGTTAGAGGATCAGCGTATGAAGACCGTTACCGTTGAGACCTTCGGTGTCGATTATCCCGAACCGGAGAAGTGCTAGTACGGATTTCCATCCACTTCAAAAGAAACCGAACCCCGGATGCTCCATCAGAAGCACCCGGGGTGATTTTTGCTTTAATTTTCTTCATGCAACAGACTCATCTTTAATTCAAACATTGCGGGACTCATGTCCAGATAGTGCGTATGTGCATTTTCAAAACGCTGCTCTTCCTCCCAGATTTCATTTTCAAGCTGATCTTTCACATACTGGCGGATTTCCTCAATATCCGGAAGATCATAGATCCGTTTCCCCTTCTCAAAAACAGGCACCTGAAGCTTCTTAAAACGACATCCAACGAAGCTGCGGTTCTTCCAGTAGTTCACCGGATCCACATAACGTACCGGATCAAAATCCCGAATCTGCTCTCCCTTAACTGCAAGGTAGTCCGCAACAGCCTTTCCATTCTCATCATACACACGATAAACTTCTTTGATTCCGGGATTTGTAATCTTTTCAGCAGTTTCCGAAATCTTAATCTTTGGTATGAATTTTCCATCCTTTTGTATCGCAACAAGCTTATACACTGCACCGAATACCGGTGTTGAGGAGGAAGTAATCAGCCTCTCTCCCACGCCATAGCTGTCGATCTTTGCACCCTGACGGTTCAGGGAGGAAATGGTATACTCATCAAGACTGTTGGATGCCACGATCATACAGTCCGAAAGCCCTGCTTCATCCAGCATCTTCCTTGCCTCCTTGGACAGATAGGCAAGATCTCCGGAATCGAGACGGATTCCAATCAGCTTTTTACCCATCGGCTCCAAAACCTCTCTGGCCGTCCGGATTGCATTCGGGACGCCGCTCTTTAACACGTCATACGTGTCAACCAATAATACCGTTCCATCCGGATAGCTTTCTGCATAAGCCTTAAACGCATCATATTCACTGTCAAAGGTCATCACCCAGCTATGCGCCATCGTTCCGGAAATCGGAATATGAAACATTTTTCCGGCAAGCACCGTTGCGGTACCCGCTGCTCCACCGATATAAGCAGCCCGTGCGCCATATACTGCAGCATCTACATTATGTGCGCGCCTTGCTCCGAAATCCGATACCGGCTTTCCGTTTGCGGCCTGCACAATGCGGTTGGTCTTCGTAGCAATGAGTGACTGGTGGTTAATCTCCAGCAAAATCGTTGTCTCGATCAGCTGCGCATCAATGAGGGGAGCCACTACCGTTATAACCGGTTCATTCGGATACATCACCGTCCCCTCCTTCATCGCATAGATATCCCCACGAAACCGGAAATGCAGCAGATACTCAAGGAACTCCTCTGTAAAAAGCCGTTTTGACCGCAGATACTCCACATCCTCTTCACTGAAATGCAGATTTTCAATATATTCCACTACCTGCTGAAGTCCTGCAAAAATGGCAAATCCTCCATTATCCGGATTATTCCTGTAAAATACATCAAAGGCCACCCATGTATCCTTAAAGCCCTGATTGAGATAGCCATTGGACATCGTCAGTTCATACATATCCATCACCATGGAAATGTTGCGTTCATGATATTGTGTATTCATTGTTTACCCTCTTCCCTTCCGGGATCCTCTTCTTATATGCTTCTATGGATTGCTATAACTGCCTTTAAACGGTTACTCTCTGTCATTTTTGCGATAGGCTGCCATAGGGCTTTGCTTAAACAGATTTCTCTGATAGCGCTCCTCAATCTTTTTCTTCACTTCATCCTTCTCACAGACTCCGGTGAGAATATAAGTATCCAGCTCCTCATAGGTAAAGCCGAAGTTATCTTCATCGGTCTTTCCGGTAAGCCCGTCCGACGGATCCTTATGAATGAACCGGTCCGGAATCCCAAGATATTCTCCGATGGCGATCACCTCCGTTACCGTAAATGCAGAAATCGCTGAGAAATCTCCTGCCATATCTCCGTAAATCGTGCAGTATCCCACATGCTTTTCCGAGCGGTTCCCATTATTGGAAACTCTGCCGTTCATCGACTGGGCCACCGCATAGAGTGTCGTCATCCGGATCCGTGGCGGAATATTCGTAAGCATTACCGTCCCTTGCGCAAACTCCCGGTCTGCCGGAGTACATCCTGTTTCCAAATGAACTGCTTCCTTTAAGCACTTCTTTAATCCATCTGTCGCTGCCCCGATATCCACGATGGCATACGGAATCTGTAACCACTCTGCAATATCCTTTGCCACCTGCAGATCCGGCTGTATATGATCCGGCATCAATACTCCGAATACCCGGTCCTTTCCAAGTGCTTTCACACAAAGCGCTGCAACCAGCGTTGAATCCTTTCCTCCGGACAGTCCGATCACTGCCGGCGAATCCGGACCATTCTTTGCAAACCAGTCCCGGATCCATCCGATGACCCGCTCCGCTTCCTTTCCTGCATCAAATTCTTTTTCCATATAAGCTTTTAAATATGGATTCATTGTACCCTCCCTCTAAGCTATGTTGTAATCTGTACATTCTAACGGTACAGTCTGTGTTCTGCAATATACTGCTCCACACCCTCCGGAACCAGACCGGTAAGCCGCTCCCCGTTCTTCACCTTCCTGCGGATCAGTGTCGAAGAGATTTCCTGTTTTTCGAATGGAACGAAGCGGATTTGGGCTCCATACTCTGTCTCATACCTTTTCACGGTCTGTACCAGTGTTTCTGCTGTATCCTGATTCCGCAGCAGCACAATAACTCCTGCAAGCCGGAAAATGATTTCCGGATGATACCAGTGTTTCATTTCCTTTAAAGAATCACTTCCGACAATCAGCTCATATTGGATATCCGGGTTTTCTCCGGTCAGCTCCAAAAGCGTATCTGCCGTATAGGTATTTCCTTCCCGTTCACATTCCATTCCGGATAATTCACACCAGGATTCCTCTGCAATCAGCCGCTGTACCATCGCATACCGGTGCTCCTTACCGGTAACTCTTCCTTCCAATGCCTTATACGCCGGCACTCCATTTGGAATAAACAGAATATGATCAAGCTTTGCTGCCTCATAGGCAGCCTTTGCAGCATATAGATGTCCGAAATGAGGCGGATCAAAGGTTCCTCCCATAATTCCTATTGTTTTCATACTTCCTCCGCAGCCACCTGATTTTCTTTACGCTCATCATATCACAGATTACTTTTCAAATTCCATAAAAACACCAGATTTCCGTGTCTTTTATTCGTTGTTTACAATTTATTCACAATTTATTTCAAAAAACTTCACTTCCCAATCATTCTTTAGACATTTCTCAATCATATACTAAGATCATAAGATACAGAACAAAAGAAACACACAAAAGAAATAACAAACGCCTATATCAAGTAATTGATTTATTAATAACTTTTTCATAATAAATGCCAAGCAAAACCAGTTTGCTTGGCATCCTCCCTTTTTATGGGGAATTTTTATATATTTGGTAACTATTCAGAGCCATGCAAATTATGACAATATGGACGTCGAATGCTTGCATTCGTAAGGACATTTGGCATAATTTATATGGCGAAGTAACCACATGAGGTAAACTACGTTGCGTTAGCAGCGGTTTTACGAATGAGGTTCTGAATAGTTACAGGATTTTATATATTTGAATATTACGCTACCATGCTGCACTAAACTCAGGCTGCGTTTTCAACCTGCTTTCGCTAAGTGCTCTACAAAAAAGGTGCTGTCCAATGGACAACACCTTTCTTTTTGCTTCTCGTTTGTTGAATCTGTCTGAAATCAGCTCAATCAAGCCTTTCCTTCAGATCCAAGTACATATTGAATCTTGTGAGCTACCATGTCCTTAACAGCCTGACGAGCCGGCTTTAAGTACTGACGGGGATCGAAATGATCCGGATGCTCTGCAAAGTACTTACGAATGTTACCTGTCATTGCAAGACGGATGTCGGAGTCAATGTTGATCTTACATACAGCAAGCTCAGCAGCCTTACGAAGCTGTTCTTCCGGAATACCAACTGCATCAGGCATGTTTCCGCCGTACTGGTTAACCATCTTAACAAATTCCTGAGGAACGGAAGAAGAACCATGAAGTACGATCGGGAATCCGGGTAATCTCTTAATGCACTCTTCCAGAACGTCGAAACGAAGTGGAGGCGGAACAAGGATACCATCTGCATTACGTGTACACTGAGCAGCAGTGAACTTGTATGCACCATGAGAAGTACCGATTGCAATTGCAAGAGAGTCACAACCTGTTCTGTCAACGAACTCTTCTACTTCTTCCGGATGGGTATATGCTTCCTTACCAGCTTCTACAACAACTTCATCTTCAATACCGGCAAGTGTACCAAGCTCTGCTTCTACAACAACGCCATGAGCGTGTGCATATTCAACAACCTGCTTGGTAATTGCGATATTGTCTTCGAAAGACTTGGAGGATGCATCGATCATAACGGAAGTAAATCCGCCATCGATACAGGACTTACATAACTCGAAGCTGTCACCATGATCAAGGTGAAGTGCGATCGGGATGTCAGGATTCTCGATAACAGCTGCCTCTACTAACTTAACTAAGTAAGTATGATTAGCGTATGCGCGAGCTCCCTTTGAAACCTGAAGAATAACAGGGCTCTTCAGCTCGCCGGCTGCTTCTGTAATACCCTGCACGATTTCCATGTTGTTCACATTGAAAGCACCGATTGCATAGCCGCCATCATAAGCTTTCTTGAACATTTCGGTAGTAGTAACTAATGCCATTTTTGTTCATCCTTTCTTTATTGTATACTTTATAGGTTTGTTATAACTTATTCAACCTCACTCATTATAACCGATTCCCCACAAAATGGGAACTAAAAAATGAATATTTCTTCCAAAATTAGTAACAGTTCAGCCAAGCCCATTCATAAGCTGCCGGTTTGTACAGATTGGCTCAGGGACAATAATCTGCAAAGCCTGCTTTTCATTCCGGATTTCGACCTTATTATGAATCCCTCCATACTCTCCGTCCAGTGTCCAGGCAACTCCCTCCTTCGAGGTAATTGTCAGGGCCTTCGTCTTAAAGCAGTACATGCTCTCTGTACTGATGTCACGATTGACCAGAGCTGACATAATCTGATTTACTTCCATGGCCGTATTAGGTTTCTTAATCAGGGTTACCTCGAATTCACCATCATCGAGCTGTACATTCTTGCCGGTGATATTCTTAAAGCCGCCTACAGACACCGAATTTGTCACCATTCCGTATAAAAAGCTTCCCTCTACAGAGAAGTCTTCACTTTCGACTTTCAGATCATAAGCCTTAATGTTGGAAAGACTCTTCACTCCTTCCAGCAGGTAAGCCATATGTCCGAGGACATTTTTCATATCCTGCCTCGTTGCATAGGAAACCTCGGTAAACAGACCAAATGCCGCAATATAGATAAAATAATCTTCGTTGAATGCCCCCACATCACAGGAAAACCGGCGGCCGTTCACAATGGAGGAGGCTGCTGCTTTCATTCTTCCCGGAATTCCAAGACTTGATGCAAAATCATTCGTACTCCCTGCAGGAACATACCCGATTGGCAGCTTTTCACTGCTGTACATCATGCCGCTCACCACTTCATCAAGCGTGCCATCCCCTCCACAGCAGACGATCAGATCAAAGAATTTCTTTTTCCGTTCTACAACTGCCTTTCTCCCGTCTCCCTGTGACTGTGTCGGATACACCGTAATTTCATAATCTGCCTTTGCAAAAATATCAATAATGTCTAAAAAATTGCTCCGGATCTTTTCCTTTCCGGCTCTCGGGTTATATATAAACAGAAGCTTTTTCTTCTGGTTCCATTCATTCATTGCCCTTATCTCCCATCCAGACTGATCACACTCTACTTGTCCCTCTCACAAAAAAACCACTGTATTGCCCCCCGACAACACAATGGCCTTCTTACTTCATTATTTACCTTCAGGATTGCTTAAATAAGCCTCCATGCCAGCCATCGCCTGTTCTTCGTCAGATCCGTCTGTAATAATCCTGATTTCTGTTCCAAGGCTTGCGGCAAGGCTCATCATACCCATAATACTCTTCGCATTAATCCTTCTTCCTTCGGTTTCCAGATAAACCGTGCTGTCATACTGGCTTGCAACCTGTACCAGCATCGCAATGGGTCTTGCCTCCAGTTGTCCATCCAACTGAGGTTTGATCGATTTCTCCAACATAATATTCTCCTCCTTTAAACCCTAATCTTATCGGCAAGTTCACTCAGTTTGCGTAATCTATGATTGACGCCGGACTTCCCTACCGGCGGATTAAGGAACTTCCCGAGCTCCTGCAAAGAACTTTCCGGATATTCCAATCGAATTTCCGCCATTTCGCGCAGGTTCTCCGGCAGTTTTTCCATTCCGTAATGCTTCTGCAGATAAAGAATATCCTCAATCTGCCTGCTTGCAGCATTCACCGTTTTCGTGATATTGGCTGCCTCACAGTTCACCTTACGGTTTACCGAATTACGAACCTCCTTTTCTACACGGAGGTTTTCCAGATACATTAAGGACAGGCGTGCTCCCATGACATTCAACAGATCAACGATTGCCGCCCCTTCCTTCATATATACTACATAGTGCTTCTTTCTGCAGATAATTTTTGCTTCCAGTTCAAAATCCGCTATCATTTCCCGGATCTGCTGTGCCTGCTTCTCCTGTTCACAGACAAATTCCAGATGATACCCCTTCTTCGGGTCACTCATGGAACCTGCACATAGAAATGCTCCCCGCAAACAGGCTCTCTTACAACAGCTCTGCTTCAGCAATATCCGGTTCACCCCTTCCAATGGAAAAAGAGGCTTGCCCGATTCATCCAGCATTTTTAACGCCTGCAGTATTTTGTCCGCACTCGCATTTATCATAAAGGTTTTTTTTAGTAATGTAAAGTACTTTCTGCCTATTATCTCGTTTTCAGACTTTAGTTCAATTTGTGTGCCGGCGCTGTCATGTTTCAGGACACATCCATAAGTGACAAGTGCCGCCAGTTCAGCAAGCTGACAATGTCTGGCTCCCGGCACCACGTTTTCCAGCTCTTCCTTCACTTGTAACGAAAATGACATGCTTCTCTCCTAAATACCCTGTCCCACATCACGATGTGCAATTTTAAGTCCGTAATCGCCCTGATCCTTCAGCTCCTCATAGAGACGGTTTGCCAGCGTCACGCTGCGGTGTTTGCCTCCGGTACAGCCGATTCCGATCACAAGCTGATACTTTCCTTCCTTCACATAATTGGGAATCAGGAATTTAATCATGTCTGTCAGCTTGTCAATGAAAATATGTGCCTCTTCAAAGCTCATGACATAATCCTGTACTTCCCTGTCATTTCCGGTTTTGTATTTCAGTTCTTCAATATAAAAGGGATTCGGCAGAAAACGTACATCAAATACCAGATCCGCATCCGCCGGGATACCATGCTTGAATCCAAAGGAAAGGATCGTCACCATCAGACTGTTGTAATTCTCATTCCGTACGAAAATACGATCCAGCTCCTCCTTTAATTCTCTCGTTAAAAGGCGGGAGGTATCAATGACATAATCCGCCTGACTTTTCATATTCTTAAGGATTTCCCGCTCCCTGCGGATTCCATCCTCAATCCGTCCATCCGGTGAAAGCGGATGAACACGTCTTGTTTCCTTATAACGCTTTAAAAGCTCGGCATCTCCCGCTTCCATAAAGAGGATTTCGAAAGAATAGCCATTGTCACGGAGCTTGTGCAGGATCTTCTCTACATCTTCAAAGGATTGGTCCGCACGTACATCAAGGCCAAGCGCCACCTTGGTAACCTCGCTGTTAGGCATGGCAATCAGCTCCACAAACTTCTCGATCAGAAGAACCGGAAGATTGTCTACACAATAAAATCCCGCATCCTCCAGCATACGAAGTGCTGTACTTTTTCCTCCACCGCTCATACCGGTAACAATTACAAAACGCATATTAAAAATCTCCCAATAAAATCACTTCTGTCTCCAGAGTGACACCGAATTTCTCTTTCACACGCTCCTGCACTTCGCAGATCACCTCTGCCACATCCGCTGCCGAAGCGTGGTTTTTGTTAATAATAAAGCCACAGTGCTTTTCGGAAACACAGGCTCCTCCGATCGAATAGCCCCGTAAACCCGCATCCATAATAAGTTTGCCGGCAAAATAGCCTTGCGGCCGCTTAAAGGTACTTCCGGCACTTGGATACTGTAACGGCTGCTTATCCCTGCGGCGCCGGTTCAGCTCTGTCATCTTCGCTGCAATCTCTTCCTGATTGCCCGGCTGCAGCTCCATCTCTACCTGCACCACAATAAAGGGGCGCTTCTTAATCACGCTGGTGCGATACCCGAATTCCATATCCTGATTATTAAGGACAAGGATTTCACCTTCTTCATTCATGACCCACACCTTCGTGACAATCTGCCCGAGTTCTCCATCATATGCGCCGGCATTCATCACCACGCCGCCTCCGATGGATCCCGGAATTCCGGATGCAAATTCAAAACCGGTCAGGGCATGTTCACAGGCCTCCCGGGCAATCCGGGACATAAGACATCCTGCCTGGATCGTCAATCTGTTTCCATCCACCTGAATCTGATCCATCCCGTCTCCGAGATAAAGAATGATACCATGATAGCCTTTATCCCCGACCAGAAGATTACTTCCGTTTCCGATAACAAAATACGGGAGCTCGGCCAGCTTAAAATAGGGAATCAGCTTTTCCAGCTGTTCCTTATTGCGGATCCGTAAAAAGGCTTCCGCTTCACCGCCCACACAGAAGGTCGTGTGGCGGCTCATCGGTTCGTTTTTAAGAATATCCTGCGGATCTACATATTGACTGATATATTCATAAACTGCTTCATTTATAAGTTCCAAATCGCACTCCTGCATGTCACTTTTCTTATTTGATACTAACGATCCAATACCAGCTTGGCTGCTCCGTAAATACCGGCGTCGTTTCCCAGTGTTGCAAGCTCAAACTTCACATCCCTGTCTGCATGGAAAACCGCCTTCTGATAGTAAGGCCTGATATAATCAATGAGAACAGGGCCTGCCTTGGATACGCCGCCGCCAATAACGAAGGCTTCCGGGTTGGTTACACAGGCGATTGCAGCGAGTCCTTCTCCCAGATACTGTCCGAACTGCTCTGCAATCTCCATTGCAACCGGATCCTTTGCCTTTACTGCATCAAATACACTCTTTGCAGAAAGTGTACTTGTGCGCAGAACAGAATCCTGTGTGGTCTTTTCCAGCTTGCGCTTTGCAAGACGGGTAACACCTGTTGCAGAGGAATACTGCTCCAGACATCCCCTGTTTCCACAGCCGCAGGCCTCCTGCTCGTCATCCTCCACATGAATATGTCCAATCTCACCACCGGCTCCGTTTGCACCTGTGAGCATCTTTCCATTGACAATGATACCGCCGCCGACACCGGTTCCAAGTGTAACAACGACAAGATCCTTATAGCCCTGTCCGCCGCCCTTCCACATTTCACCAAGCGCAGCAACATTGGCATCATTACCTGCCATAACAGGGAGCTTTAAGATATTTTCCAGAGTTTCTTTGATACTGAATACACCCCATCCAAGATTTGCAGTCTTATAGATGACACCTTCGCTGTCAACCGGTCCCGGTGCCCCGACACCGACACCGGCCACATCCTTACGGTCAATTCCTGCATCCCTGATCTTCTTCTCAATGCTTGCGGCAATATCCGGAAGAATATGGCTTCCGTTATCTTCTTTTCTTGTAGGAATCTCCCACTTATCCAGAACATTGCCCTCTGCATCGAAATATCCAAGCTTTACGGTTGTTCCACCGATATCAACACCAAATACATACTGACTCATTGTTTCCATACCTCTCTTTATTCTTATGTTATTTTCTTATAAATATGTGTATCCGCTGAGAATATCCTCTCTTTATTCGTCTTCGTCCTCGTCACGTCTTCTTGTGAGAGATTCCTGTACACGGCGGTACAGCTCCTGTGCAGCATTGTAACCCATCTTCTTCTGACGATGGTTGATTGCGGCTGACTCACAAATGACAGCCAGATTACGTCCGGGACGGATCGGAATATTGTGGCACACCACCTTATTGCCCAGATATTCGGTATATTCTTCTTCCAGTCCGAGACGGTCGTATTCCTTCTCCTTGTCCCAGTCCTCCAGACGGATTACCAGGTCAATGTTCTGGGTATCCTTAACGCTTGATACACCGAATAATGTCTTGACATCAATGATACCGATACCACGAAGTTCGATAAAGTGCTTCGTAATATCCGGTGCAGAACCAACGAGGGTATCATCGGATACCTTACGGATTTCAACGGCATCATCTGTCACCAGACGGTGGCCTCTCTTAATCAGCTCCAGGGCTGCCTCGGATTTACCGATTCCGCTTTCACCGGTAATCAGAACGCCTTCACCGAAGACATCCACCAGAACACCGTGCACGGAAATACAGGGCGCCAGCATTACATTCAGCCAGCGGATAATCTCTGCCATAAAGGAAGAGGTTGCCTTTTTCGTGGAAAAAAGCGGAATCTTGTGTTCCAGTGCGATCTCCAAAAACAATGGATTGGGCTGAAGCTCACGGCTGAAAATGATTGCCGGAATGTCATAGGAAAGAAGTCTGGTGAAGATCTCCTTCTGACGTGCCTGCGGTAAGCCCTCCATGTAGGTATATTCTACAAAACCGATAATCTGCAGACGTGTATCTTCAAAATGCTCAAAGTAACCCGCCATCTGCAATGCCGGACGGTTAATATCCGGCTGTTTAATCTTAATCTTGGAAATATCCAGTTCCGGAGTCAGATTCTCCAGCTTCATCTTCTCAACAATTTTTTCCAGCTTTACACTTGCCATACCCATACTCCCTTCGTATTGAATATCACAGCAGCTACCCAAAAGTGATGCTGTTCAACGCTTTTATCATATCATATCCATAATTCTTAGACAATTAGAGATTTTGTTCTGATGATTTTTCCGTGCGGAAGAACTGATAAATTCCTTCGGCGGCAGGGCGGTTCATTCCATCCACGGCAAGCAGCTCCTCCACTTCGGCAGCGCGGATTTCTTCTATGGAGCGAAAATGCCGCATCAATGCCTTTCTTCTGGCAGGTCCGACTCCCGGAATCTCATCCAGTACCGAATGTACCTGCGATTTGGAACGGAGTGACCGGTGAAATTCAATCGCAAAGCGGTGTGCCTCATCCTGAATTCTCGTAATCAGCTTAAAGCCCTCGCTGCGGCGGTCAATCGGGATCTCTTCATTCTGATAATAAAGTCCCCTCGTATTATGGTTATCATCCTTCACCATACCACAGACCGGAATATCAAGCTGCAGTTCCTCAAGCACCTGCAATGCAATATTCACCTGACCCTTACCACCATCCATCATCAGCAGATCCGGAAATTTCGTAAAGCTGCCAAGCTCTGCATCCTTATTCTGTTCCTCCAGCTCCTTCTGCTCCTCCATACCATGCAGGAAACGCCTTGTCAGTACTTCACGCATACATGCATAATCATCGGGTCCTGACACGGTTTTAATCTTAAACTTACGATAGTCGCTGCGTTTGGGTTTTCCCTTTTCAAACACCACCATGGAACCGACATTCGCAAAGCCGCTGATGTTGGAAATGTCGTAAGCCTCCATACGGGATATATTCGAAAGGGACAGGAGCGATGCAATCTCCTTCACTGCGCCAATCGTACGCCCTTCTTCCCTACGGATCCGCTCCTTGTCCTTGCTTAGAATCAGTTCCGCATTTCTTGCTGCAAGCTCCACGAGTTTTTCTTTTGAGCCAATCTTTGGGACGCGTAAATATACTCTCGAGCCACGTCTTCCTGTCAGCCACTGTTCAATCACTTCCCGGTCCTCAATATCCGTCTGCAGCATGATTTCTCTCGGCACAAACGGAGTTCCCGCATAAAACTGCTTCACAAAATCCTGCAGAATCTGTTCCTTCGGCGTCTGTGACACATGCGTCATATAAAAATGCTCCCTGCCGATGAGTCTGCCTCCGCGGACAAAGAACACCTGGACTACTGCATCCTCTGCCTCAACCGCCAGTGCAATAATATCCTTATCTTCTCCATCAAAATCGGTGATCTTCTGCTTCTCTGAAATCTGCTTCACACTGTTAAACAGATCCCGGTAACGAGCCGCCTCCTCAAATTCCAGATTTTCGGATGCCTGCTGCATTTTGGCATTCAGATCCTTCAATGTTTCCTGATAATCTCCATTCAGGAAATTTAATGCTTTCTTTACCCGTTCGCCATACTCTTCCTTACTGACCAGTCCCTGACAGGGCGCTACACACTGGTGAATATGAAAATTGAGACACGGGCGGTCGATCCCGAAATCACGCGGAAGAACCTTATTACAGGTCCGCAGCTGATACAGCTTATTAATCAGATCAATCGTATCCTTGACTGCTGCCGCACTGGTATATGGCCCAAAGTACCTGGAACGGTCCTTTTTCATCTGACGGCTGAACAATACCCTCGGATAATCCTCGCCGAGTGTCACCTTGATGTATGGATAGGTCTTATCATCCTTAAGCATGGTATTGTACTTCGGGCTGTTTTCCTTGATCAGATTGTTCTCTAACACCAGTGCCTCAAGCTCGGAATCCGTAACAATATATTCAAATCGCGCAATCAGGGAAACCATCTTGTCAATCTGCGGGCCTCTTCCCACGATCTTACGAAAATAAGACCTGACACGGTTGTGAAGATCAATGGCCTTTCCCACATAGATGATTTCATCCTGGGCATCATGCATGATATAAACTCCGGGACTGTGCGGGAGCTTTTTTAATTCTTCCTGAAAGTCAAACATCGTATTCTCTCTCTGTCTCTGCTTGTCGCTCGCACTAAACTCGTGCTGCGCCTTTGGCTTGCTCTCGTTAAGTGTTCCGGACTGGCTCGCACCTAAGTTCAAGCTGCGCCTTTGGCTTGCTTTCACTAAATACTCTGCTTGTCCCTCTCACTAAACTCGTGCTGCGCCTTTGGCTTGCTCTCGTTAAGTGTTCCGGACTGGCCCGCAGCTAAGTTCAAGCTGCGCCCTTGGCTTGCTTTCACTAAGTGCTCTGCTTGTCCCTCTCACTAAACTCGTGCTGCGCCTTTGGCTTGCTCTCGTTAAGTGTTCTGGACTGGCTCGCACCTAAGTTCAAGCTGCGCCTTTGGCTTGCTTTCACTAAGTGCTCTGCACAAAACAGCCGCATGTCTTCCGACTTACGGCTGCATTCTTTCTATTATTATACTTTCTCTTCTACACCCGGTCAGACGGCACATTGGAAAATCTTCCCCTGGGTGATCCCTCTGAATTACCTGCTGCAGATGTTGGCTGTTTCGGAGCTGTATCCAGATTCTGTACCTGTGGCTCTGCCAGATTCTGTACAGTCTTTTGTTCCTGCGGTTCTGCAGAATTCTGAGTCTCTTTTATCTGTGGCTCCACGGCATTCTGTGGTTCCTTCTGTGCGTCTTCCTGTGCCTGCACGGGTGTCTGGGCCGGTTCTGCTGCGGGCTCTGTCTTTGCCTCCACCGTGGTTTCTGTAGAATTTTCCGCAGTCTGTTCCTGCTCCTTCTTTTCCTCCGGATCCGGAAGTCCCTTCTCTTCACGGTAAATCTTCATGAATTCCTTACCGCTGATGGTTTCCTTCTCGATCAGATGTGCTGCCAGCTTATCCATCAGCTCGCGGTTTCCGGCAAGCATTTCCTTTGCTTCATCATAGCACTGCTTTAACAAATTCATGACCTCAGTATCCACATCGGCTGCGGTACGGTCGCTGCAGGTCAGTCTTGCACCGCCTCCCAGATACTCGCTCTCTACAGTTGCAAGGCCCATCAGGCCGAACCGGTCGCTCATACCGAAACGGGTAATCATGTTGGTGGCAATATTCGTTGCCTGTTCAATATCGTTCGCTGCGCCCGTTGTAACATTGCCAAAAATCAGCTCTTCAGCTGCACGTCCTCCAAGCAGGCTTACCAGACGGTCATGAAGCTCTTCCTTCGTCTGCAGATACTTCTCTTCTTCTGGCACATGCATAACATAGCCAAGAGCACCCATTGTTCTTGGAACAATGGTAATTTTCTGTACCGGTTCGGAATTTTTCTGTAATGCACTGATCAGTGCATGCCCGACCTCATGGTAAGAAACAATCTTGCGCTCCTCCCTGCTCATGATACGGTCTTTCTTTTCCTTGCCGACAAGCACCTGTTCCACAGCTGCAAACAGATCCTTCTGGGAAACATATTCCCTGCCATGCTGCACCGCCATAATGGCCGCTTCATTAATCATATTGGCAAGATCTGCACCAACCGCACCGCTTGTAGCCAGTGCAATCGCATCCAGATCCACACTTTCATCCAGATGTACATCCTTCGCATGAACCTTCAGGATCTCCACACGTCCCTTTAAGTCCGGCTTATCTACAATAATTCTACGGTCAAAACGTCCCGGACGAAGAAGTGCCTTATCCAGAATCTCCGGACGGTTCGTAGCGCCCAGTACCAGAATACCCTTGGACGTATCAAAACCATCCATCTCAGAGAGTAGCTGGTTCAGCGTCTGCTCACGTTCCTCATTGCCCCCGCCGTATTTATTGTCACGGCTTCGACCAATGGCATCAATTTCATCGATAAAAATAATACATGGTGCGTTCTTGGTTGCTTCCTTAAACAGATCTCTTACACGGGAAGCTCCGACACCGACATACAATTCAATAAAGTCTGATCCGGAAAGGGAAAAGAACGGTACCTTTGCCTCTCCGGCTACTGCCTTGGCCAGTAAGGTTTTACCGGTTCCGGGAGGTCCGACAAGCAGTGCTCCCTTGGGGAGCTTTGCACCGATCGAAGCATATTTCATCGGGTTATGCAGAAAGTCCACAACCTCCTGCAGGGACTCCTTCGCTTCATCCTCACCGGCTACATCCTTAAAGGTAATTCCGGTTTCCTTCTGCACATAAACCTTCGCATTACTCTTTCCAACACCCATGGGACCGCCACCCTTGCTCATCTTACGGAACAGGAAGCTTAACAATACCCACATCAGAAGGAACGGAAATACATAGGTAAGCAGGAAGCCCAGAATTGCACCGGAGCCATCTGCCACCTTGCCCTTCACTTCCACATCGCTGTGCTCTAAGAGACGGTTCGTCAGGGTATCATTGTCCTCGATTTTACCGGTATAGAAGGTCACACTGGAGCTCATTCCATACAGATTCATCAACGGGTTCTGCTGGCTCTGCTCGACCTTCGGCTGAATATAAATCCGGTCGGAGTCAATCGTAACTGATGCTACCTTATTCTCATCAAGCATCTGAATGAATTCATTATAGCTGATCTCCCTCTCGGAAGATCCGGTCATGAAATTCATAAAGGCACTGACCAGCAACAGGGAAATCAACGCTGCAATCACAAACAGAATAATATTCTGTTTCTTGGGATTCTTGGAAGGTCCTCCTCCGTTTCCCTTATCGCCGGAGGAGTTATCTCCTCCGCCCAGTCCCCCGTCAAACTGATTCAAATTCTGATCGTTCATTTAAAATCCTCTTTCCTTACGGGGTTCACTTGTTAAATCCACCCCTAATTTCTTGAATGTCTTAATATCCACATTGGAAAGCATCACCGAGGTATGCACCTGACATCCTTTAAGCCTGGGAAGCTGCTCTAAGGCCTTCTGTGCATTCTCATCGGTAAGTGCGGAAATACTTAATGCAATCAGCACCTCATCGGTATGCAGACGCGGATTCTTTCCACCTAAATATTTCGTTTTTAACACCTGGATCGGCTCAATCGCTTCCGGAGAAATCAGATGCGTATCATGATCCACACCGCCTAATGCCTTTAATGCATTCAGCAGTAATGCTGCCGATGCACCGAGCAGATCGGAAGTCTTTGACGTAATAATCGTACCATCCTGCAGTTCAATCGCTGCAGTGGGAACACCAAGCTTTTCTGCGCGCTGGTTTGCTGCTACGGTCACCTTACGGTCATCGGTCGTAATCCTTGCCTGCTTCATCAGCAGTTCAATCTTATATACTTCGTTTTCGCTGCCCTTATCGTTTACCACGTTGTTCAGAGCTGTATAATAACGACGGATAATCTCCATATTGGAGGCTTCACAGCAGGCCTCATCATCAATGATACAGTTTCCTGCCATGTTCACGCCCATATCGGTAGGTGACTTGTAAATACACTCTCCGTAAATTCCTTCAAAAATAGCGCTTAACACCGGGAAGATCTCAATGTCACGGTTGTAATTGACCGTTGTCACACCATAAGCCTCCAGATGGAACGGGTCAATCATGTTCACGTCATTTAAATCTGCCGTCGCTGCTTCATAGGCAAGGTTAATCGGATGCTTCAACGGAATGTTCCAGATCGGAAAAGTCTCATACTTCGCATAGCCGGACTTAATACCACGCTTATTGTCATGGTATAACTGGGAAAGACAGGTGGCCATCTTACCGCTTCCCGGTCCGGGTGCTGTTACCACCACAAGCGGACGGGTGGTTTCAATATATTCATTCTTGCCAAAGCCCTCGTCACTGACAATCTTATTAATATTAGAAGGATAACCTTCAATAATATAATGAAGGTAAACCCTCACACCCTTCTTCTCAAGCTTCGCTTTAAACGCATCTGCTGCTGCCTGACCGGTATAATGGGTCAGAACAACACTGCCCACATACAATCCCCTGCTTTCAAACTCCTTCATCAGTCGCTGTACATCGACATCATAGGTGATTCCAAGATCACCACGTACTTTATTCTTCTCAATATCAGCTGCATTTATAACAATAACGATCTCCGCACGGTCTGCCAGCTTCATCAGCATACGCAGCTTGCTGTCCGGCTCAAAGCCCGGGAGCACTCTGGATGCATGAAAGTCATCGAATAATTTTCCTCCAAATTCCAGATAAAGCTTATCGCCAAATTTATTAATACGTTCTTCTATATGCTCTGACTGCATTTGCAGATATTTTTCATTATCAAATCCCACTCTCATAATTGTTTTCCGTTCTCCTCTTTTGAAATCTGATCATAACTGTTCAGTACCTTCACAGTTATGATGCAAAATCCATTCCAAATCGGCTTCGCCGATGGGATTTTGCATTACTGAATCATTTTCTTACGGTCTTGGCAGTAAATGCCTCGACCTGTACTGAATAATTACACCTGACATATCGTTTTTTATTGTAGCACAGCTCTTTCGATTATTCCATAAAAAGAAATAAACGAACTGTGAAAATTTCATGAAGTTACAGGAATAAGTACAGTCCATTCACTCAAAAATGATCCGCCGGATCATTTTCTCATATGCATGGCAACGAAAAAGCGATGCTCAAAAAAATTCCCGGACATCGCTTATCTTTTACACCTTATAGAGAACCAAACTTGCTTTTATCAACCATTTCATCTGCAAACTCTGCCGCATCTGCATTGCTAAGGGCATTTCTTAAAAGTTCCTCTATTGTATATGTTTGATCAAATATTATCATATTATTATAACTATTCCGGTCTATTACCGTAATGGAAACATCATTCTCTGCACTGTTCAGCTCCCATGCCATAGCAACTCCAATTGTTGTCCCCGGTGATATACTGTTTATATTATAGAAGCTTGCGCCTGGTACATAAGCGTACTGCATTTCCATACCGGACTGTCTTGCCTGTGTATCCAATGCAGATTGGAAAGAAATGACTTCCTCCGAATTATTGGTAAATTCTCCCTCCATAACTACCACATAACCGTCCACGTAATCAGCATAGCCAATATAAATTCCATCCATTTTGAATTCATATGCACTTTCTGCCACTACGGTTTCTACATCAGATAATTCAATGGTCTCTTCCCATATTTTCTTATTATCAAACGAAAATCTATCCACATAGCTGAGTTCAACATCCGAATCGACATCATTCAGCGCATATACCTCTCTGATCGCAATCGATTTTCCCGGCATAATGTCTGTATATACTGCCACACTTAACTTCGTGTCCTTAAGAGGATGCCTGTATGGAAGATATGCATTATTTAAAGATACCCCATCCTGAAAAACCTTCACGCCTATTGCCATACTGAAACGGGTTGCTTCATCACTGTTATTGGTAAAGGTATAATCCAGAACCAAAAGTGGATTTCCGTTTTCATCATCGGTCAGTTTTTTCTGATCAATGGTGATCCCGTATATCTCCTCGGATACAATTTTTTCTACCGTTCCAAGATCAATCTCCTCCTCAAACAGGGTGATTTTTGATTTTTTATTTATACTATCCACCACACAGACAAGTGAAAGAGTTCCTTCTGTAACACCTTCCGGCAAAACAAATCCTGCCTGTGCCTGTCCAGACGCCCCCGGTAGAATTTTCTGTTGGTTAGCAATTGCATCAGGATTATCAGAAGACACATAAGTTCTCTCCAATGTCTCACCATCCAAAGCAGCTGTCAGTTGACTAACCGGAGCATAACCTGTCAGATTTTTTTTCGTGTTATTCGTAACATCCATATTAATTACAACGATGTCCCCCTCGTCGTAATTGCCACATATAAACACCTTGTTTACTGCTGCTTCATAAGGCGCTTTTCCTTTCCTTCCACAGCCCGTAAATATACAACATAACAGAACAAACACCATCCAGGCTATGATTCGAAACCTCCCGTTTTTCATTTCACCATGCTCTCCTTTCTTTTTACAGTTTGTCCTTTCCTGTTTTCTCCAATATATTACAATAACCAGTTGGAAATCATAAGTGTTGTCACAAACCACTTTCCCTGTTCCTCAAACTCAACAGAGCCTCTATACTTTTCTGCGATTTCTCTGACAATCCCGATTCCAAGTCCATGATGATCTGCATCCTGTTTCACACTTTGAAACCCTTCTCCGGTTTTCTTTACCTGCCCATTCCAGGTATTTTGAATCTGAAAGATCAGCATATAAGGGTTTCCCATATACAGTCTGGCATCAAGCCGGTGCTCTGTTTCTGCCTTTGCGGCAGCCTCAATCGCATTTTCCAGAAGATTCCCGAATAATGAGATCTTATCGGTGTCCCTGATAAATTCTACCCGGATGCCTTCTTCCACAAACAGGTTCATTTCTATATTCTTCATGGCCGCCCTGCTTTCGTATTCTTCCAGAATGGAATTCAATACAGGGCTTTCCGTATACAGGGACGACTTTTCTTCCCTCGCAAGTCCATCCTCCCATTCATCGATAATATGTACGACCTTATCTCCTTCTCCCCTTAATATCAGACTCCGGAACTGGGAAAAGTACTGGTGAACATCATGCATATATTTCCGATATAACTGATTGTTCTTTTCGATCGTTTCAAAATTACTTCTTTCCATATCGCGCTTTAACAGCGACATCTCTGCAATTTTACTTTCATTCACGATCTGTGCATAATGAGCCAGAATCACAAAAATAATCGCATTGGAAAAATATAACAGAAAAGCACCCACGCACATAAATATCTGAATCAACCGGTTTTCCGGGAAGTCCATGAATACAAAGCTGAACAGAATCAGGACAGAAGTAAATGGCATAATCAGAAGGTACCAGTCTATCGTGCTGTCTTCCCGATTATCCATTCTGACCATATAATTCCGGAAAAAAAGCAGCAGCAAAAAGGACACCACATATTCCATAAACAGAATCCCCATTCCCCTGATGGTTGCAAAATCGATGGAAAAGCCCGGAAGCACAGATGCCAGTAAACGATAGACCATCTCAAATGCCATTTCCCTTTCGCATACAAACACAATATAAAAAATAACCATATAGATGAATGCCTTTCTGAGAGACAGCTTCCACATAGTCACTGTAAAAATCCACATAACCAATGGTAAAATTACAAAATTTAACATGGAATTCTGAAAGGAATTCACTCCAAATATGATCCCTGTTGTAATAACGCAGGCACAGCCAAAGAAAACGCTGCTGTGTTTTCTTTCAAACATGGATTGAAAAAAGACACACAGCATGCCCACATCCAATCCACAGAATAAAAATCCTAAGAATAACACCACTACCTGTTCCATACCTACTGATCTCCATATTTCGAGGTTAAAAACTCTTTTTTCATCTGGTTGAACTCATTCATTTTACTTCTTGCTATCTTAAAAACCATATTAGGAAATCCATGCAGACGGATTTCATCCTTATAACAGCTCATAAGATATTTAAAATTAATGACATAACTGTCATGTGGATAACCAAAACCATACGGTTTTAAAACATCGTAATAAGCACTCAGTTTACCACCTATACGGATTTCCGGTTCCTTATCCTCCAAGCCGCCTGTGTGATACCTTCGCTTCGCAGCCGGAGATACATGTATTCTGATGCCTCTTCGATATTTTTCAATATAGACGATATCATCCGGTTTTAAGAACAGTCTTCCTCCATCGAACCTTGCTTCAAAGACCGGTCCCAGATCCAGCTCTGCCATCCGGTCCAATGCAGCCAGAATATGCCTGCTTTTTTCCTGCGGCGGCATATTCTTTTTCATAAAACGGTACGGCTGCACCTCAAAGCTGTGTGGCGTTGGCTCCGCAAAGCCGGTATAAAATACCAGTACCACACTGTCATCCATTTTCCGGATCTCTTCTGCGGTCCGCTCCCCATCCATTCCCTGCATCTGAATATCCAGAAAGATGAGTGAAAACCTTGCAAGCTCCATTGCTGCAAGCAGCTCCTTTCCGGAGGAATATTGATGGAAACGGACGGTTTCACGATATTTTTCACACTTTCTGATCTCCTCAATTAACAGATTTCGATCCAGTTCAGAATCGTCACAAACTGCTATGTCAAACATTTTATTCTCTTTCCTTCAAAATCCGATCCATGGTTTCACGATCCATATATTCCATCCATCGACTGCCATCAATAGACAATCCGGAACCATACATGGCTTCTACCTCTTCCGGTGCCAGAATGTAAAATTTAGACTCGGTAATATCAAAGTTCTCATCAACAGACAGGCTCATCCAGATCATCCATCCATCTTCAATGGAAAAATACTGCATCACCTTTGTAATATAGGGCATATCCTCCCTGAAATCAATTATCCTCGCTGATAACTCCTGATAACGGTATCCATTTTGTATGTGCCAGAGATTTCCGTTTTCACTGATTTCAAGTTCCGACTCCGGTACAAAATCAAAGTCTCCGATATACTTTTTCAGATTCTCTTCCTCAAGCAGAGTCTCTGCCTTTTCAATCGTCTGTTCCTTTTTGGCCTCATATTCTTCGACAATTCCTGCAACTTCATTTTTATTGGACACATAATTAATGACTCGGCCGGATACAAGTAACAAAAGCAGTGAGAGCAATGCTCCAATATAAATGATTGCCGCTTTCTGCCATTTGGTCTGCAGATCATAAAACTCCATCTTAGACTTTCTTATTTTCACATAAGCAGAACGATATCCTCCAAAACCAAATGCCAGTGACATAATTGGTGCAAAAATGGGAATAAAAGCAATCATCCCGACCGGCATTCCATTACAAATCCCCCAGAACTGCGGCATAAGAAATCCGGGCCAGCAGAATTTATCCAGGATCCCCATGGTATCTGTCTGTTCTTCCTTACCTTCTTCTGTATTCACGCTGTTATTTATTGTTTCATTTGATTGTTCCATCTCTTTTCCTCGCTTCTTTCCTTATTCAAATAATGATTGAAATGCTATTGCTTTGCCAAATGCTTCCTCCAGATCTGCTGAAAACTCCTCAAGGTCTTCCTCCGGATCATCATGATATATATGTACATATACTATTTCATCTAAATCATTAACTCCAAGGTTAATTCGGAAAGTAAAATCTCCCTTCTGTACCTTCTCATCCTCGTACGCTTCCCGAACTGCCTTAATAAACTGCTGTTCAAATTGCTCTTTATCCTTCTCATTGTGAATCCCTGCATCCAGTCTATAGCTTGGTTCAGGATCGTTCTCATATTTGCTGACCGTTATAGAGTTTGCAATAAGGCACTGTCTCATATACTGAGCTGTATAGTCTGAATAGATCTCTCTGCCGGGAACCCACGTTGCAGTAAGGCTTGCTTCCATGTTGCGAATGGTTACCGGTATCGTATAAATAACCATCTTGGGATACTTTTTATTGGTATATCCGTCCGTATTGAATCCACATGAGACTTCAATTTCTTCCGGAGATGTTTCAATTCCATATTGCCGCTCCAGCTCTTCACAAACCTCCTGCCGTGCAGGCGCCTTTTTCAAAAGAATGGAATCTACCCGGTACCACTGTGAACATGCACAGCCGATTATGGAAGCAATTACCACACCTGTCATCAATAAAAGCAGTACACGGTTATCCTTTCGGGTTATCTGTCTTTTGAGATAGAAATAAAGATACTCCATATTCTCATCGCCGGCATCTTCCCCCTGCAGGCATTTCTTTAACGCTTCTATCAGATAATTTACCACTGCCCTGTTATTCGCTTTCTTCTTCCTTGCAGCCTCCAAAAGAGTATCCAGCCGCTGTGTCCGAAGCACCTCCAGAAACTCCTCAGATTCAAACAGCTCCTGCAACTGTTTAAAATCCTCTGTCCCCCTCTTTCGATCCAGTTGTTCATTCAAGACCTTCAGATATCTTTCCAATCTCTCCTGTTCACCCACCATTTCCCTTTGTCCTCCTCATGTAGTGTTATAAATCAATATAACTTCTATTTCTGTTTACTGTAGCGAAGATGCTATGTCCACACAATACAAATGGCAAAATTGTACATCAGATATGCAGATTTTGATCATCTAATACAAATCCAATATTTTTACATATGTTTCATTTTCCATGTTATAAAGTTCCGGATAATAAAGTTCTACATAATAAAATTCTGCATCTTTATCTTCATTTCGTATCCAATGCCTTGTCACATCATAGTTTTGTTTATTAACCAGTATCTGATCAACTTCACAGTCTCTGATATGTTTCCTGCATTTCATCCCGGCATGATTGTAATAAGTCCCCCATACCTCCTGATATATCCCGTACTGAAAATACAGGCCGTCACTGGTTGAAAACCTGTATTGAAGTATAACGGGATCTCCTGTCTCACCGGTATCGAGTCTGAATTTCCACTTATAATACAGACCGTCGTCTGTTTCATATAATTTCAGATCCACTATATCCGACTGGTCAGGATACAAATAGTTAAACAAATATTGCAAAAGCATCTTGGCAACCGGTACTATCTCTTTGGTGTTACGGTCAACTTCCCAGTAACCACTATAACACGGTACATACTCCCCCGCCTCATCGTCCTCAGTGGACGGCTTCTGTGAATATGCAGTATAAGCATACCGCTCTCCATCCTCACTGACCATCATATAAGCAAGCACCTTGTAATCAGACAGTTCTCCTGCTTCGTTTACGCATTTCCACTTATAATATAATCTATCCTCAAGTTTATATAGTCCAACACCCACCATATCCGGCCGGTCTGCATACAAATTATTAAATAAATACTTCAGATTTTCTTTCGCATCTTCTTGATCATCCATCTGTATTGCATCACTCGCAGGATCTCCATTCCGATCAATAAAGTACCAGGCACCATTCTGTTTTACGGCTGCAATACGATTGTCCGCACATCCGCAAATCATAACCAGAAATACGCAGCCTAATATGGAGATTAATTTTTTATGAAGCACTTCCGTTTCCCTCCTTCTACGATCCACAACTATCCGCATGATTCCTGCTACTCTGATTCCTCTGGATATAAACGCAGCATATCCAAATATCTTTCATTCCAGATAATATACTCCTCCTCTGATTCCTCGTTGAATATCTTTTCCGGAATGATCTCCTTTGTCTCACTGTTTACCATCCAGAAATTCCGATAGGAGTCTCTGGTATGCTCCTTATACGTCTCTCCATTCTCATCATAATGCGTGTCCCATATCTCATCGTATATGGCATATAGATGATACAATCCATCCTGTGTTAAACCATAATATGCAAGAACACAGGGTGCCGAAATCTCTCCCGCCCCAAATTCAATTTTCCACTTATAACACAACCGGCTTTCTGTTTCATATAATTCAATATCCACTATCCCTTCCCGGTCCGGATGCAGATAATCAAACAGATATTCCAGAAGTTCTTTTGCAACAGGTATGATCTCTCCTGTTTCCGGATCAATTTCCCAGTATCCTCCGCAATTTATAATCATAAAATATGATCCCCGCATGTATTCCGTATAACCATAACGCTCCTCATCCTTACTTATCCGCTTATACGCCTCATAGGCAAGCACAATAGGATACGTCAGTTCCCCTGCTTCGTCTATGGATTTCCACTCATAATACAGCTTGTCCTCTGTTTCATACAGCTTAAGATCCACCATCTGCGACCTGTCCGGGTGCAGATAATCAAACAGATATTCCAGATATTCTTTGGCATCCTCCGGTATTTGACCTTTTGCTTCTTCTGTTATACTTTCATCGCTTTCCTGCTCTTCCGGAACAGCTTCTGTTTTCGGCTCTTCCCGGGCATTTTCAGAAGCTTCATTTTCTGTTCCTTCTACATATGCACCGTTTTCTTTCTGAACTTCCGCCACTCCGCAGGCAGACAATATCATGCTGACTGCTATAACGAAAATAATTGTATTTTTCTGTTTACACACGTTTATATAATTTCTCCTTCTTCCTGCTTTCTTTCCCACGATTCAGCCAGCACCTACCACAATGCGCCGTCTTTCGTAATGATTCTTGAATAGATCCTATTCTTATTGTCTTCCCTTTCCACTACATATCGCAGCGTGACCAGCTCCCCCGCCTCATCAATCCGGTATATGATTCCATCATTATATTTCTCTACCGTATTATCCAACAGATACAGATATTTCTTATCTACATAGAACTGGTATGTCATATCAAATTCTTCTTCATACGCTACAACAATATAATCCTCCGACATTTCACTAAAGTGATCCAGATATTCATCTTGTGAGAATATATTTTTTATATCCTCCGCACTTATATCCAGATCCTTAAGCTTCAGAAGTTCACCTGTATGCAGATCAAATGTACAGCCATAATAATAACATCCCCCTCGTTCCGCTCGTTTTTCTTTAATCTGCAAGATACTCAAAATATTATCATCCATATACATAATCCTGCTTTCCAGGCTATATAAGCCCGGCTCTACTGCCACATCCTCATCACCATACTTTCCTCGCATATCAGCCACTCTGCCTAAAAAGCAGTCGAATAGATTATCATAATCATTTCCGGGAAAATCTAATAATCTTCCCGTTCCTGCAAACCAGTCCTGTTCTTCTTCTTCAAAAAATTCTGTGATTTTCTCTGCTACAGCGGTATCTCCAGAAACAACCGGTCTGTCATAATAAATAATTGCTATCGTCAATCCATCCTCATTAACCAGTGAACGGTCTGTACGCTCTATGGTAACTTCCAGCTCAGAATTACTTCGTGTTCTTCTGCTCATCCACTGCTCATCTGTCTCCAGCCACTCTGTCTCTTCCTTTATCTCCTCTTCTGATTCAGTTTCCAATGAACTTTCTGCATCCTGTACGGAATCTTCCGGCGGATCTTCTATGAAATCTTCTATTGAGTCTTCTGTTGAATCTTCTATATATGCCTGTTCTTCTGCAGCCTCCGTTTCAACAGGCAGCTCCGGCACAGCATCGTTTTTATCCACATCCGGTCTTGCACATGCACTTAATGTAATCAATAAGGTAACCAGTATTAATACGGTATAATGTTTTTCATTTTCGTACTCCTTGCTTTCACTCTTTCTGTTCAATCTGTATTTGACAGGCTGTCTTACTATCCTCTATCTGCATCTGCTGTTTCCGAAGCTCATCCCGCATATCCGCAAAAAACAACCGGTCTAAAATCTGTTTCTGATGGGAGTCTTCCATATAATACATATCCTTGATGTATTTCGTATCATCGGAATTTAATACCAGATCAACCAGCTCTTCGTAACCGGAATCGGGCTACTTTCTTTTTCTGCTTCTTCATAATTACTTCGTAACTCTGACATACGCTTAACCTCCACAATAAACATACTAATCTATGATCTGCCCAAAATGTTGCCTGTTCTTATGACATTCCAGGCTCACGACATGCGATCTGTCCTGTTGTACGATCTGTGTAATAATAAAGCTCTGTGACTTCCAGGTTTTCTCCCCATTTACCGTTCCACTTAAGCACGGAACTTGTCCGAAACTCCAATGCAAATTCATTAATCAGATAATACGATTCCCCATCATAGAAATACTCATATTTCATATCAATACGATGTCCACCAAAATCTATAACATAATTATCATCTTTGAGGACTTCATATACTCCGATATCTATAATATTTCCTGTGATAAGAAAAATTGCCTTCATTTCTTCCGGCTTTATGCTAATGAGCTTTGTAATCGGAATCAGTTCACCCGTCCGTAAATCAAAGGTACTTCCATAGCAATGCCATGAATTATGCTCCAGCATGTAGTTGCGAACCTGCACAATACTAATAATATTTTCATCCATATAGCAAACACTGGTATCCATGGCATAACGGGTCGGATATTCAGCCATCATTTCATTCCCCCATCTTTCCTTCATCAATTCCAAGCCGTCTTTAAACTGTTGAAATGCATCCGCAGAAAACCATGTAACACTTGTCCCCTGGTTGTAAAAAGCATTGGCCTCATTATCAAAGTACGCATTAATTTTCTTTACGGCCTCTGAATCTCCCTGAATTACCGGTTTGTCGTAATAAATTTGAGCAATCAACCGCCCCTGTTCATCATAAACAGACTGATCCACCTTCTCTATTAGTACTTGATCCGAATAATCATCTCTATTATTATCCATACATTTTCTTTGTATAGATTGCTCATAAGTCTTCTCTATCCCCTCTGCTATATGAGATACTTTTGCAATACTTGATTGTATACTTTCCTTGCCATCTGCTTGTAGCACCTTATTATCGCCATTACTACAAGCCATCACATTAAACGCCACAATACATATTGCAATAGCATGTATCAATCCAACATTCTCATATTTCATCTCTCACCCTCCAATATATCTTTCTGTTCAAGCTGTATTTGACAGGTTATCTTCATATCTTCTATCTGTCTTTGCTGTTCTCGAAGCTCATCCCGCAGATCTTCTTCCACTTCGCTTTCCTGCAATTCAGCCCGCACCTACCACAATGCGCCGTCTTTCGTGATCCATGTAAGGATTCTATTCTTATTACCTTCCCTTTCCACTACATATCGCAGCGTGACCAGTTCCCCTGCCTCATCGATCCGGTATATGATTCCATCATTATATTTCTTCTCCGTATTATCCAACAGATACAGATACTTCTCATCCACATAGAACTGGCCTGACATATCATATTCTTCTTCATACGCTACAACAATATAATCCTCCGACATTTCACTAAAGTGATCCAGATATTCATCTTGTGAGAATATATTTTTTATATCCTCCGCACTTATATCCAGATCCTTAAGCTTCAGAAGTTCACCTGTATGCAGATCAAATGTACAGCCATAATAATTAGTACTCCCTCGTTGTGTTCGGAATTCTTTAATCTGTAAGATACTTAAAATATCATCATCCATATACATAATCCTGCTTTCTATGTTATATAAGCACGGACATTCATCTTCTACTATATGCTCATCACCAAACATTTCACGCATCTCACCCACTAACTCTAAAAAGAATTCCAAGGCACTGTCACAATCTCCCGAATAGTTTAATAACCTTCCCTTCTTTCCTGTAAACCAGTTCTGTTCTTCTTCTTCAAAAAATTCTGTGATTTTCTCTGCTACAGCGGTATCTCCAGAAACAACCGGTCTGTCATAATAAATAATTGCTATCGTCAATCCATCCTCATTAACCAGTGAACGGTCTGTACGCTCTATGGTAACTTCCAGCTCAGAATTACTTCGTGTTCTTCTGCTCATCCACTGCTCATCTGTCTCCAGCCACTCTGTCTCTTCCTTTATCTCCTCTTCTGATTCAGCTTCCGATGAACTTTCTGCATCCTGTACGGAATCTTCCTGCGGATCTTCTATGAAATCTTCTATTGAGTCTTCTGTTGAATCTTCTATATATACCTGTTCTTCCGCAGCCTCCGTTTCAACAGACTGCTCCGGCACAATATCGTTTTTATCCCCATCCGGTCTTCCACATGCACTTAATGTAATGAATAAGGTAACCAGTATTAATACGGTATAATGTTTTTTCATTTTCTTACTCCTTGCTTTCACTCTTTCTGTTCAAGCTGTATTTGACAGGCTATCTTACTATCCTCTATCTGCATCTGCTGTTCTCGAAGTTCATCCCGCAGATCCTCTTCCACTTCACTGTCCTGCGATTCAGCCAGCACCTACCACAATGCGCCGTCTTTCGTAATGATTCTTGAATAGATCCTATTCTTATTGTCTTCCCTTTCCACTACATATCGCAGCGTGACCAGCTCCCCCGCCTCATCAATCCGGTATATGATTCCATCATTATATTTCTCTACCGTATTATCCAACAGATACAGATATTTCTTATCTACATAGAACTGGTATGTCATATCAAATTCTTCTTCATACGCTACAACAATATAATCCTCCGACATTTCACTAAAGTGATCCAGATATTCATCTTGTGAGAATATATTTTTTATATCCTCCGCACTTATATCCAGATCCTTAAGCTTCAGAAGTTCACCTGTATGCAGATCAAATGTACAGCCATAATAATAACATCCCCCTCGTTCCGCTCGTTTTTCTTTAATCTGCAAGATACTCAAAATATTATCATCCATATACATAATCCTGCTTTCCAGGCTATATAAGCCCGGCTCTACTGCCACATCCTCATCACCATACTTTCCTCGCATATCAGCCACTCTGCCTAAAAAGCAGTCGAATAGATTATCATAATCATTTCCGGGAAAATCTAATAATCTTCCCGTTCCTGCAAACCAGTCCTGTTCTTCTTTTTCAAAAAATTCTGTGATTTTCTCTGCTGCAACGGTATCTCCAGAAACAACCGGTCTGTCATAATAAATAATGGCCATCGTCAGTCCATCCTCATTGTAAATAGAATAGTCTGTACGTTCTATGGTAACTTCCAGAGTCGAATTACTTTTGGTGCTTCTGTCCTCCCATTCCTCATCACTCTCAAGCCATTCCATATTTTCCTGTTCATCTACTTCTATCGCAGCATCACTTATCTCCGTGTCAGAATCATCTGACTCAGTAGTAACATCACTTACCTCCGTGTCAGAATCATCTGACTCAGTAGCAGCCTCACTTCTCTCTGTGCAGTGGCAGCCTGACTCCGTGGCAGTATTATTTTCCTCTGTATCCGAATAATCTGATTCCACAACAACATCTTTTACCTCTATATCTGCCGGAATTTGACTTAGCTGCGTCATTCCTATCAGAATAATTCCTAAAATAATTTCATAAACTTTCATTGTAAAGTTCCCCTCATCTTTTCCCGTTCTTCATAAGAATGTCCTATTTTACAGTTGTTTTCATCTGATACGCCTAATAATCTGTAATGATCCTTGAACGGATTCTATTCTTATTGTCTTTCCTTTCGATCCTGCATTCCAGCATGACCGGCTCTCCTGTCTCATCGACCCGGTATATGATCCCATCGTTATAATTCCGCCTTGTGTTATCTAACAGATACAGGTAATTCTCATCCACAAAAAACTGATAGGCCATATTAATTTCTTCTCCATAACTTACAAGAGTATAATCATCTGATAATTCATTAAAAGGAGCAGGATATCCGACTTCGGATAAGATATTTCCCACGTCCTCACTACTCATATCTGTCAGATCTGTGAGCTTCAGAAGTTCTCCTGTTTTCAAATCAAATGTACTTCCAAAATAATTATATTCCCTTCGTTCTGTACGCTTTTCCATAATCTGCATAATACTCAATGTATCATCATCCATATACACAATTCTGGTTTCTATGCTATATATGCATGGCCATTCAGCCACATCCTCATCACCATACCATTGACGCATTTTTTGCACAGCATATAAAAAGTCTCCAAACTCATGGTTGTAATAGTGGGTATCCTCTTCCTTAAAGTCCAATGGACTTCTCAATCCCAAAAACCACTTCCTTTCCTCATCTTCAAAGAATTCCGTAATTTTCTCCGCTGCAACAGTATCACCGGTAACAACCGGTCTGTCATAATAAATACCAGCCAACAGCAAGCCTTCTTCATTGAAAACAGAATGATCTGTACGCTCTATGGTAACCTCCAGAGTTGAATTACTTTTCGTTCTTCTGTCTGCCCACTCCTTATCACTCTCAAACCACTTCCTGTTTTCCTGTTCGGCTGCGTCCATCTCTGCTTCTGTCTTTGTATATTCATAATTCTTTACGATTTGTGTTTCCGGCTTTTCATATCCAACCCATGTAGCCAATAACAGACTCATAATAATCATTGTACTTCTCATGTTCTTTCCTCCAAAATAGTGTTCGTTCCTATGACATTCCAGACTCTCGGCATGCGATCTGTCCTGTTGTACGATCTGTGTAATAATAAAACTCTGTGACTTAGCTGCGTCATTCCCAGCATAATAATCCCTAAAAGAATTTCATAGTACAGTTCCCCTCATCTATTTTCCCTGTTCCCCACAAGAAAGTGATATAATCTATTTTCTATGATTTATTTTAACGTAAATAAAATAACCATACAACACAAATGTCAAAATTATACATAAGATATGACAATTTTAATCATTTCATGTAATTATCTTTTTTTCACTCCTGATCCCCTGCACTATGGTAAAAGGTTACAAAAAATCACCTCAAACTTCTCTATCCACTTTTTGTGAAATTTGTTGCTATTTCCATATATTTTGTGTTAATATCCTATCAAAGCATACCGTTTCTTACATTCTTTTGTTTCATTTATGACAGAACAGCATCCGCTGTTTTATCTTCCGGAAACTCATTATAGAAAGTCTATGCTTTAACTATTCCAATTTACTTATTTTAATAAGCAGGAGATTTTCAGGATACTCATACTTTTCTGAATGTTTGAACCCGTATGTAAGGTGTTTTTCAGTTTTCATATCCCATTTGTGAAATTGTATCAGATGTGATTGATCTATCCCCTGCCATATACCAAAGGAGATCTATGAACAGTTGGAAGTATGCCGACAAAATGAAATACCTGAACCCTATTGATGATGAATTCTTTAAGAAAATGGCAGAGGATAAAAATTTTTGTCAGGAAGTCCTGCGTATCGTGATGGAGGATCCCGCTCTTACTGTACAGGAACTGATTCCACAGAACAGCGTGAAGAATCTGCAGGGACGCTCCGTGGTTCTGGATTCTTTCTGCAAGACATCAGACAACCAGCATTGCAACATTGAAGTCCAGAAAGAAAATGATGATGACCATCTTCGCCGTATCCGTTACAATGGTTCCTGTATTACCGTAAATATTACAAATACCGGATCGAAATTTAAACAGGTGCCAGACGTATGTGTCATCTTTATATCCAGATCTGATATTTTTAAAGGAAATCACCCCTTGTACCATGTGGACAGTGTCATTCGTGAAACCGGAGAAATCATCAATGATGGCTGGAAACGCGTCTTTTTAAATACGAAGGTAAAAGATGGCTCCGATGTTTCACGCCTGATGACCATTTTCACTGAAGATGATGCTTATGATGACCAGCGCTTTCCGTATACCTCTGCACGGAAACGCCTATTCAAAGAAACACCGAAAGGAGAAAACGAAATGAGTGATATTGTAAGAGAAATCGTAGAAATTGAATGTGCTAAAGCAGCTGAAGAGGCAGCGCAAAAGGCAACAGAAGAAGCTACCAAAGAAAACTCCATTAAAAACATCAAACTTCTGATAAAAAATGGAGTTCCCCTATCAACGATTGTGACAACATTCTCCTATATTTTTTCTGAAAGCGACATTCAGAAAATTTATTCAGAGTGTGAAAGCAATACCATTAGTTAATTCAATAGAGATGTCCTATAGTGTTTATATCTGATAGGGCATCTCTAATTTATCAAACGTAATATTTTATATTTGTTCCTCAACCAAACCTATAAATAGATAGCTTTCATTTTTGTACACTGTTCACACATTTTTTTACCTGAAAGTTCATCATAGGTATAACCTACCTTTTTTCGTTCCTGGTCTGTCAGTGTTTCCGCCTCATAAAATCGCCTGGTAAGTTCCTGATACTGCTCTTTTGTGACCGGCATAAATATACTCGGAATTATCCTCGATATTTCCTCCTTTAAATTCAACACTAAAGTCCATTTTCCCATAAGCATCTTTAAGAACTTCATAAACTTCATCACTTACAGCCTGCATATTCTCATAAGGAAAGTCACGTGTACTATCAAAGCTCTTCGCTCCGGATTGTGCTGTCTCACTTATTGGCGTTATTTTCTCTTCCTTTACCCGGATTAACTCCTTTCCTCTCCATTGCAAAGTTTGTAAAATATACCCATCCCCATTTCTAATCCAGTTTCGGATACTGTCCTCATCTATTTCAATCCACGCAAGAACATCATCATATACCACTTGATCAAAGCACCCACTTTGATTATTCCATATATACAAATCGTGGATTTCATATGCAGGAACCTGATCGGTTGCTACCATCATATCTACATAGCCATCCCTGTTGGCATCCAGGAATTCCGGATAACTTTCAAAACGGGAGGTCCAGCTTATGTCCTGCATTTCTTTATTCCCACAATAAAGTGTAAAGTGATATTGCATTGGTTCTGCATCTTCTATTTCCAGTACAGCCTGATAGGTTTCCTCTTCACCCAGACAGAATTCATACCGTGCTTCCCTGTTCACAAAAGAAATATCACTTATAATCTGTGCGATGATGCCATCCGCGCATTCCACCATTTCCCTGCCATACTGGTTTCTGACCTCCTGATCCCACGGTTGTGAAACCAGTTCCGATTCTAATCGAAGCTTTCCTTCTACATGAACCAGGAAGGAATCATTCTCCAAAAACAGCAGATAATAAGCTTCGTTACCCTGAGCTGCTTCAAATATCTGCCCAATCCCATATTCGTTATTATTTTCCACATAATGCCACATTTGGTCATAGTCGATGATGTCCCGGAAAAAAGGCTTCGCTTCTTCGTAGGTAAGTATTTCAGATGTAAAATTCTTCTTAACCTCAATTACCGGGCAGTCGGCATAAAAGGTATCCTCAATCGGTTCGCACTCATAAATCATCCAGTCTTCGTTTTCACTTTTATTTATATCATAATCCGTCAGGCACTGAACCAATATCTCGTCCAGTATATCCAGATTGCTGCGATCGGATCCGGTATCTTCACGTACGGGTAAAGCATTGGCAATCTTCATCCCCTGATCAGATTTAAGGTCTACATTCTTTTGCACACCGCATCCCATCAGCAGTAATACCATTATGAATAAAACAAACCACTGTATTCTTATATTCTTCATTTGCTCCCCATCCCGTTACGATCTTCACTCACAGTTTTTCATATAATTTACGTTACCAAAAGGGATCTCATTATACAATGCCAAAGGCAAAATTGTACATTAGATATACCATTTTTTGTCAAAAAAGCTACACATTGAGGTTCAATGTGCAGCTTCATTCTTATCCTGTTCTCTATATTACATTCTTGCATTCTGTACATTTTCCCGGAACCAGTCATAAGCAAGCTGTACGCCTTCGCGCAGCTCAACCTTATGAGTCCAGCCAAGTCCGTGAAGCTTATCCACGTTGGTAAGCTTTCTCGGTGTACCGTCCGGCATATCCCTGTTCCATACGATCTCGCCCTCGTATCCGACAACATCCTTAACAGTTTCTGCAAGCTCCTTAATGGTTACTTCCTTGCCAGTTCCGATGTTCACATGCTGTTCTCCGCTGTAATTCTCAAGCAGGAAAACACAGGCATCTGCCATATCATCTACATACAAGAACTCACGAAGCGGTGTTCCGGTTCCCCAAAGCTCTACGGAAGGGGACTTGTTTTCCTTCGCTTCATGGAATTTCCGGATCATGGCAGGCATTACATGGGATCCCTGTAAGTCATAATTGTCATGCGGTCCATAAAGATTAGTCGGCATACAGCTGATAAAGTCATCCCCATACTGTCTCTTATAAAACTTGCACATTTCAAGACCGGCGATCTTGGCAATGGCATACGCCTCATTCGTTGTTTCCAAAGGACCGGTGAGCAGTGCGTCCTCCGGAATCGGCTGCGGTGCCATCTTCGGATAAATGCAGGTGCTTCCTAAGAATAACAGCTTCTTTACCTTATATCTGTGGCAGCACTCGATCACGTTACACTGGATCTGCATATTCTCATAAGCGAACTCGGCAGGTGTGGTATTGTTTGCATTGATGCCGCCCACCTTGGCTGCTGCCAGAACAACTACATCCGGCTTTTCTTCTTCGAAGAAATCACGTACCTGCTGCTGGTTGGTCAGATCCAGTTCTCTGTGTGTTCTTCCAATAATATTGGTGTAGCCCTTGGATTCAAGGTTACGCACGATTGCGCTTCCAACCAGCCCCCGATGTCCGGCCACATAAATCTTATCTGTTTTTTCCATCATCTGATAATCCCTCCTGAATGGTTTCTCCTATAAATATATCTTCTTTCTGCCATGGTGCGGCAGGAAAAGCATCATATCCGGTACGGTCACCCTCCTTCGGATAATAAAAGGTGTAGCCGTGCATATCATAAGCAATCGTATCAAAATGCTCATAGTCCTTCTGTTTCACAAAATACTCTGTTGTAAAGCTGCAGACATTTTCTATTCCAAAAGCTCCTGCTTTATAAATTCCAAGTAAAATCAGGAAAAGAAATGCAATCCTTCCCCGGTCAAACCTCTGGATCCATGTCACATAAACATATCCCCAGTCCAGTACGGCCGTAAGCCAAAGGAATACGCAGCCATAACGGACAAGCGGTGAAGTGCCCATCCAGAATACAAAGCAGACATTCACAACACCAACGGAAAACAATACAGGAAGCTGATCTTTTTTCTTCCGGATCAGTGTCCCAAGCACAATGCCAATCAGTAGAACAAGTCCGCTTACTGCCAGCAGAAAAAATCCCTGATCCGTCAGTGAAAGTGACCGGAACCAGTCCGGAAACCACTCTGTGATTCCCTCTCCATAACGGGTCACATCACTGTACCCTCTTCCCCAGACCTTGATTTCACGGGCATCGTATTCTGCCGCGCCCTTCGGAATCTTGTAAGGCAGATCAAAGAGGTCAATCGAAGTAAACGGGTAAACCAGCCATCCGGAAAGCAGTACATTCCGGATAAAATACGGAAGCGCCGTAAGGAATCCGGTCAGCAGAAAACAGCCCATCTCCTTCCACCTCTTCTGCCGGATCATCTGTATCGCAGGATACCATACCAGCAGCAGAATCACAGCTCCCGAAAGCTTCATTGTCAGAATGGTTACACCCAGTACACAAAGCATGGCGTAAGGAAAGTAATCCGTGACACCATCCTCCACCAGCATGAGCCACCGGATCACCACATAAAATACCAGCAATACCATAAAATAATCGGATGCCGGTGAAATCATTTCATCAAAAATATTAAACAGGTAGTATGCCGCCATCACACGGACAAAGTCTGACAGCCGAAAGCGTCTGCTTCCCTTCTCCCAGAATCTGCTCACACATACCACGGAAAGAAGCCATGCCAGAAATCCTGCTCCACAGTGAAAGGACTGGCCTCCCAGAAAACGGAAGCTGTACAATGCGGTCCAGGGAAATGCCGCGCTATTGTAAGCCAGCCGGCTGTGCAGGTTTCCCAGTCCCCGGATTACTCCGTATTCTTCAATCCACCGGATGCTCTGCGCATGATACAGCCCGGTATCATAATGCTCAATCCCACGGGATGTTCCGTAGGCATACAACAGAAAGAGCAACGCATAAACCATTGCTCTTTTGATATTCTTCTGATTCCATAACCGCTTCAGTTCTTCTCCAAATCTGTCCCGGTAAAAAATCACACCGGCCGCTGCCAGGATGAGCAGCAGCACATTCGCAAAAAGTCCTACTTTGTAGAAGATACTGAACATCTGGGCATAGAACACCGTGAATGCCACTCCGGCATACACACAGCCGGTCCATGTCCGATGCGGTTCCTCATGAAACGCTTTCTCCTGCTTTCTCCGGAATCCGGCCAGTAATTCGTAACAACAAAATCCCAGCACATAGCAGGTAATCAACATATAAAGAAAAATACCAGTTACGGAAATCATTAGCGATTCTTATATTCCTCGCAGCTCATTCCTGCGATCTCTTTCATATCTGCGTCCATCATCATGGCAACCAGACCCTTGAAATCTACATCTCTCTTCCAGCCAAGTGTCTTCTCGGCCTTCGTACAGTCGCCCCAGAGGAATTCCACTTCTGCGGGACGATAGAATTCCGGATTCACATCTACAAGAAGTCTTCCTGTTGCAGCATCGTATCCCTTCTCGTCTACTCCGGTTCCTTCCCAGCGGATCGTAATTCCAAGCTGCCTGAAGGATTCCTCTACAAACTCACGAACGGTATGGGTCTCATTGGTTGCAAGCACGAAATCATCCGGCTTGTCCTGCTGAAGCATCATCCACATACCCTTTACATAATCGCCTGCAAATCCCCAGTCACGCTTGGCATTCATATTTCCAAGGCTTAACTTTTCCTGCCTGCCTGCCATAATGTTTGCAATGGCAAGGGTAATCTTACGTGTTACAAAATTCTCTCCACGTCTCGGAGATTCATGGTTAAAGAGAATACCGTTGCATGCAAACATGTTATAGGATTCTCTGTAGTTTACAGTGATCCAGTAGGAGTAAAGCTTGGCTGCTCCGTACGGGCTCTTCGGATAAAACGGAGTCTTCTCACTCTGCGGTGCTGTTTCCGGGATCCCTCCAAACAGCTCAGAGGTGGAAGCCTGATAATATCTGCAGTTACCACCATTGACACGAATGGCTTCGAGAAGCTTTAAGGTGCTTACGCCCGTTGCCTCTGCAGTATATTCGGGAACCTCAAAGGATACGCCGACATGGGACTGCGCAGCCAGGTTATAAACCTCATCCGGACGGATTTCAGCAATCAGTCGCATCAGATTGCTGGAATCCGTGGTATCTGCATAGTGTAAGAAAAACTTCACTTTATTATACTCGGAATTGAGAATGTGGTCGATACGTGCTGTATTGGAAATACTGTGTCTGCGCACCAGACCGTGAACCTCATATCCCTTCTCTAACAGGAACTCTGCAAGATAAGAGCCGTCCTGTCCTGTAATACCTGTAATTAATGCTATTTTCTGCATAGAATTCTCCTTTTTCCTTATTTATACTCTTTTATACTCTGCCTGATTCAGCGCTATATTATCCCAATCTCTCTTAAGCGAAAAATTGCATATTACACATTCCAATTGCAATAATGATCCCCAGAATAGCTCCCATCAGTACCTGCAGCGGCGTGTGTCCCACCAATTCCTTAAGTGCCTTCTCGGCATCGATGTTCTTACCCATCTGGGTAAAAATCTCCATCATTTCATTCAGTACCTTGCCCTGCTTACCGGTTTCCTGACGCACACCCATCGCATCATACATTACCACAATTGCAAAGACCGCCGCCAGTGCAAATTCAAAGCTTCCGCCACCATACCGGATTCCGGTTGCCGTTGCAAGTGCACATACCGTTGCCGAATGGGAGCTCGGCATTCCACCGCCCCCTACCAGTCGTTCTGCGACAAACTGTTTGTTCACAATAATATGAATAATGGTTTTCAAAACCTGTGCAACAAACCAGCCGGTGATTGCTGACATGAAAATAATGTTATGTGTTAAGTCTGTTAAAAATGTCATCCTATTTCATTCCTTTAATGTAACTTTCAATTGCATCGTGCCAGTCTGCAAACCGGTAATCGGAGGTAAGCTTTAACATATAGTTCTCCAGAATGGAATAGGAAGGACGCGGTGCCTTCGCTGCAAATTCTTCGCTTGTAATATGATTTACCTTCGTATTCTTTCCTGCAAGACGGAAAATCTCTTCCGCAAAGTCTGCCCAGGAGCAGCTTCCTTCACAGGTTGCATGGAACAATCCGTAATTCTCGGTAAAGAGCAGATGTGCAATCGCTCCCGCAAGCTCCTTCGTACTGGTAGGGCTTCCTACCTGATCTTTTACGACACTGACCTGATCGTTGGTTTCCGAAAGACGCAGCATCGTTTTCACAAAGTTCCTGCCGTCTCCATAAAGCCATGCAGTGCGGAAGATGAAGAAACGGTCTGCAAACTGCTTTACCATGTTCTCGCCCTGCAGCTTCGTTTTTCCATATATGCCCTGCGGATCCGGCGTATCAAATTCGATATATGGATGATCCGACTTCCCGTTAAATACATAATCCGTAGAAATATGAACCATCTTTGCGCCGGTCTGCGTTGCAGCAATACTTAAGTTGCGTGGGCCGATGGCATTAATGCGGTAAGCATTGTCCACATCGGTTTCACAAGCATCGACTGCGGTATGTGCAGCACAGTTGATAATCGCATAAGGCTTTACCTCGCGTGCCAGCTTTAATACCTCATCAATATTCGTAATATCCAGCTCGTTTACATCTGTATTTACAAACTCAAGCTCCGGATTTCCTGCAAGCTCCAAATTAATAGCCCGTCCTAACTGACCATTGCATCCTGTTACAATTATTTTTTTCATCATAAGCCTCCATGATAAACTCTTTTACTATTTTACCCTTTTCTTACCATTTTCACAAGTGAATTTCCGATTTAATAAAATTTAGTCTGCAGAATCACCATTATATATGTCCTTAAAATTTATCAAAGCTTAATAATTTTGTTAGTGACTGCTTATTCTTCCTATGCTATAATAGGCAATGTGAGTTTTTAACCCACAGAATTACAGAAAGAGAGGAAATTATCATGAAGTACTTAAAGGCGTTATCCATAGTTGCCTTATCGGCAGCTTTTATATTAACCGGCTGTGGAAAAGATACAGAAGAAGTTCAGCCTGTTGTCGAGCCCATCATCCAGTCTCAGCCGGCTAAGGAGGAGACCACGCAGGAAGAATCTGTAGAAGAAGAAACTACAGAAGAGGATGTTCCCCCGGAAGAAGGAATGGTCCGCAGCCCTCTTACCAACGAATGGATCAGTGGTGATCTTGAGAAGGCGAGACCGATTGCCATCATGTCCCCGAATGATTCCGGTGCATTGCCGCATTATAATCTTTCCAAAGCCGATATCCTTTATGAATGTCCGGTAGAGGGTGGAATCACCAGAAGCATGGCTGTTATTAAGGACTGGGAAGGCTTAGACCGAATCGGTAATGTCCGCAGCTGCCGTGACTATTTTGTATACTGGGCATTAGAGGCAGATTCTATTTATGTTCATTTTGGTGGACCTTTCTATATTAATGATATTATTGAGCGTGAAGGAACAGACAATATCACAGGATGTAATTATGGTGAAACCCATCATGATGGATTATATGCCAATGCATTTTACCGTACCAAAGACCGTAAGGCTCCCCAGAATGCTTATGCAAGTGCAGACGGCATCAACGAGGCAATCGATAAATTAGGTTATTCCAAAACCTACCGCGACCAGTACTATCAGGGTGCACATTACAAATTTGCTCCCTCCAGCACACCGAATACTCTGGAATCCTATAGCGATGCCATTGATGCAAAGGAAGTAGATTTAACTCCTGCCTATCCGATTACCAAAACCTCCTTCAGCTATAATGCAGAGGATGGTTTATATTACCGCAGCATTTACGGAAAAGCCGATGTAGACGGTGCCACCAACGAACAGCTTTCCTTCAAGAACATCATTATTCAGAGTACCTATTACGAGGTGCGTGATGCAAAGGGTTATCTGGCATTTCAGGTACATGACACCACCAGAGACGGTTACTACATCACCAACGGTAAAGCAATCCATGTAAACTGGAAAAAGACCGCTGACTACGAACCGACCAAATACTATGATGACAACGGTAACGAGGTAGAATTCAATACCGGTAAGACCATGGTATGCATCATCAAGGATGGAGACAGCTTCTTAGCTGACGGTGTATCCATCAACTAAACTGCAGCCTTTATCACTAATAGTCCACGAACACAAAAGACAGGAATGTACATGCTTTCCTGTCTTTTTATTTTAGTCAAATTGTGCTACACTGTAACTATTGAGAAATCAGGGGAGGGTTATACGTGAATAAATTCAAACAATTATCCTTACTTACCTTATCTGCGCTGCTGATTGTTTCCGGTTGCACCGCATGCGGCAGGGCAAATAAAGATACCACACCTTCCGTAGACGTGATTACAACCATACCGGAAGACACTGAAGATTCTTCCGGAGATTCCTTCAGCAGTGATTCTACAGATGATTCTACAGATGCTGCAGCCACTCCTTCCCACGAAGGAATGGTCCGCAGCCGGCTGACGAATGAATGGGTAGATCCTTCGGTTGCTTCTACCAGGCCCATTGCTGTCATGATTCCGAACTCCAAAACAGCAAGTCAGTACGGCCTCTCACGGGCAGATATTCTCTATGAATGTAATGTAGAAGCCAGCATGACACGTCTGATGGCGATCTTTGATGACTGGAGCAATTTTGAAAAGCTTGGAAATATCCGAAGCTGCCGCGACTATTTCGCTTACTGGGCATTTGAATGGGATGCGGTAATCGTCCACTATGGTGGTCCATTCTATATGGATGAAATCATGGGGCGCAACGACACCCAGCACATTGACTGCATTGATTATGGAAGCGCTTATTACCGGGATGTTGCGAAGAACGATTATGACAACGCTTTTACCAGTACAAAGCTTCTGGAAAAGGCTATGGATTATTATGGTTATTCTGATAAGTACCGGGATGGCTATGCAGATGAACAGCATTACCTCTTTGCAGATGACGAAGTGCCAAATACGCTGAATCAATATGTGGATGCTATTACCGCTGCAAAGGTAGATATGTCACTTGCTTATCCTGTTACCAACTGCTACTTCATCTATAACGAAAAGACCGGACTCTATGATCGCTACCAGCACCTTTCCCGTGACGTGGATGGTCCACATATCGATCTTGCAAATGACCAGCAGCTATCCTTTAAGAACATTCTGGTTCAAAATACCTATTATGAGGTTCGTGACCAAAAGGGATATCTGGCCTTCCAGTGCCACGACACTACGCGAGATGGCTGGTTTTTCACTAATGGAAAGGGCATTCATGTTACCTGGAAAAAGGCTTCCGATTATGGTGCAACCAGATACTATGATGATGACGGCAACGAGATTCTTCTAAATACAGGAAAAACCATGGTTTGTATTCTTGCAGACGGAGATTCCTTTACGGTCGATAACAAAGTAATTTCCTCGGTACCATAACCTTTGAATTATGTCTGATTTCTAAACACCCCGGGCGAAACATAAGGCGCTGCCAATGGCAGCGCCCTTTCTTTCCTTACCGGTTATTCTGTTTTATTCACCTAATCCATTCTCAATTGCAGTAACCAGAGAATGCAGTGCTTCTGCTTCATCTTCCCCGTCGCAGCAGAATTCAATCTCATCGCCGCACTTTACACAGGCACCAAGAACACTCAATACACTCTTAGCATTTGCAGTATTTCCCCGGAATGAAAATGTAATTAAAGATTTAAACTTCATAGCCTCCTTGCACAGGATTCCGGCCGGTCTTAAATGAAGACCTGTAGGATTCTTAATAATCACCTTCTGACTTACCATACTTCCATCCTCCTATAACATGACATTCTGAATAAGGTCAGCAAGTTCCTTTGCATCATGTTCAATCATCTGCTGGTCTTTTCCTTCGATCATGACACGAACCTTCGGCTCCGTTCCGGAAGGTCTGATCAGGACTCTGCCTTCACCTGCAAATTTATCCGTAAGCTTCTGAATGGCTTCAGCAATTTCAGGATACTCCATGTACTTCTCTTTCTTATGGTTTGGTACCTTCGCATTAACAAGTGCCTGAGGCAATACCTCCATAATGGAAGCTAATTCTGAAAGCGGCTTGCCGGTCTCAACAAGAACCTGTAACAAATGAAGAGCGCTCAGCAGACCATCACCTGTCGTATTCTCTTTAAGGAAAATAATATGTCCGGATTGTTCCCCGCCAAGACTTGCATCAATTTCCTTCATACGCTCTAATACATAACGGTCGCCAACCTTCGTCTGTTCAATGTGGATTCCGTTTTTCTCACCCATAAGAAAGAAACCAAGATTACTCATTACGGTTGCTACAATCGTATCATTGTTCAGCTCACCGTTCTGCTTCATATGGTTACCGATGATCGCCATAATCTGGTCACCATCAACCACGTTACCAAGCTCATCTACTGCAAGAAGCCGATCGGCATCTCCGTCAAAAGCCAGACCAATCTGTGCCTTTTCATATACAACACGTGCCATCAGCTCTTCCATATGGGTAGAGCCACAGTTAGCATTGATGTTCGTTCCATCAGGCATATTATGAATCGCTACTACATTACCGCCCAGTTCCTTCAATGCCTCTACGGAAGTGTAATAAGAAGCTCCCTCCGCACAGTCTACCACGATCTTCATTCCGGTCAGATCCACCTTTACAGACTGAATGGAATGATTGATATATTCTTCACGTGCATCAGTACGATACTTGATCTTTCCGACATTCGAACCAATCGGGAACTTGATCGAACTCATATTGTCCCGGATAATGGCTTCGATCTCATCCTCCAGGGAATCCGGAAGCTTATATCCGTTTCCGTCAAAGAATTTAATTCCATTAAACTCCACCGGATTGTGGGATGCGGAAATAACAACACCTGCATCTACCTTATATTTTCTGGTCAGATAGGCTACCGCCGGTGTGGGAATCACGCCTACATACACAGCGTTCGCGCCAACCGAACAAATACCAGCCATCAATGCATTTGCCAGCATATCTCCCGAAATTCTCGTATCGCATCCAACCATAATCGTTGGTCTGTGCTCATTTTCTTTCGTAAGAACATAGGCTCCTGCCTGACCCAGCTGCATAGCAAGCAACGGTGTTAATTCATCATTGGCTACTCCTCTTACACCATCTGTACCAAATAATCTGCTCATGTTTTAATATGTTTCCTTTCTATTCTTGTTTTGCTGATATATGCACAACTACCTCTACCGGCTCCAACAGACGTACATCGTCCGGAAGTCCGAAGCTCACTTCCATAGTATAGAAGCCTTCCTGCAATTCCTCAAGACTGAATTTTTCCATCAGGTCATTGATATCAACAGTACCTTCCAGACTCGATGCCTGAACCTCACTCAGATCCTGCGCCAGTCCGATCACCTCAATGATAAAGGTCTCTTCCACACCGGATACGCTTGCCGTAAACCCATCCGGCAGATTGGTCACATGAATCCTGCTTTCTCTCATTTCAATCTTCTTGGAAATTTCAGGCTCAATATCCACCGTTACTGCTACAACACTGTCTGCCAGATCAACTAACTGGACATTATCCGGCAGATACTGTAACAGATCAATTTCCTCTGTAAAGGTATCACTCTTATTCGTCATATCCAGCAGTTCTGCCGGGATATCAATACTCTGGATTTTCTTAAGAACACTGCTCTTTCCACAGATCGTTACGGTCTGCAGATCACACTCCACATTACCGGTAAATCCATAACCGTAAGTCGGTTCTCCCTGCGTATGGAACACAAGCGGAACTTCCTTGGTCTGCAAAATAGATACCTGAACATTTACGCTCTTTATATTCTGTGTAATATTCGGATCATCCGCCGCATTGCCATCGGCGTCATAAAGACGGATTTCCGCGCTGGTACTGATATCACTCGTAAATCCGGTTACGGTAATCTCCGCTACCGCTTTGGAAACAGAAGTAACTACCGATTCCGGTCCGGAAATCCGGACCAGGTTCTGATCCGTTGTAATATCGCCAACCATGTAACCATCGCTGACCTCACCGGAAATCTTCGTTCCCAGAGCCATGGTCTTGGTCTTCTTATTCTCAATATTCAGCTTCACCGTATCGCTGCTGGGTGTAATGCTGTTAATCTGATCCTGGTTAATGTTTGTAGCAAGCTTAATCGAAACCGTATCGAGACTGCTGATATTACTTACATCCGCTGTCGCCACGATATTACTTTCGGACATACTGGATACCACAGATCTCGGTCCCCGGATCGTCACCCGGCTGATGACATCGGAATTCTCCAGTACCTCATATACCCTGCCCGACTCCGTAATTGCATCGGTATTTTCCAGAACAACCGGCACATTATAAAACGATTTTGAAGTCGTCGGGTTTCCAATACTGGTTCCAACGAGCCACAACACAATAGAAAACAATACAGAGATCAGCTTCAGGCCAAGATTTGTCGTCAGTTTGTTTTTCATTTCGACCACCTGCCCTTCCACACAATCCGTTTACGGCTGTCTTCTTCGGATTTGTTCTGCAGATCACTCAGTCTTGCCCGAAGCCGTTCAGCATCTACATTCCGTTCCAGATCGCCCCCATAAGCCACACTGATCTTTCCGGTTTCTTCCGAAACAATAATGGTAAGGGAATCTGTTACCTCAGAAATACCAACTCCGGCACGGTGTCTTGTACCAAGTTCTTTACTTAAACGCATGTTATCGGAAAGCGGCAGATAACAGGTTGCAGAGGTCACCCGGTCACCACGTACAATCACTGCTCCGTCATGCAGCGGTGTATTATGCTCAAAGATATTGATCAGTAACTGACTGGTTACCACTCCGTCAATTTCAATTCCTGTCCGTTCGTAATCGGTCAGGGACTCATCCTTTTCCATAACAATGAGGGCACCCGTTCTTGCCCTTCCCATTTCTACACATGCTTTCACAATTTCGTTGATAGTCTTGTCGGAAAAGCGGCCACCTTCCGGTCCTCTGCCTACCGTAATCGGGATAATGCTGCTGATAATGTTCTTTCGTCCCAGCTCCTCTACGGCTCTCCGTAACTCCGGCTGCAGAATAACCACAACTGCCGTAACAGCCACGCTGAACAGGTTATTCACAATCCAGAGAATGGTATTCATTTCAAAATAAGCTGCAAACAGGATAAATACTGCAATAACCAGAATTCCCTTTAACAGGGACCAGGCCTTGGTATTTTTAATCCATACCAGTATATGATAAATCAAAAATGACAATATGATGATTTCTACAATATCTGTCCATCGGATCCCCGACATTCTGGACACATAAATTGCTATCTGTTCGATTGCATGCTTCATCGGTTAACTCCATATCCTTTTATTTATGGGATTGGGAAGGTACAGGTTTCCGTTTATGGGAATTGATCTTCTTTACAGTACGTGACGGAGCTGCTACGTTAATCTTTGGAATTGCTTTCACGTAGTAATAATATTCGTCATCCTCAAACTGAACCTTCTCTGTCCTGCTATAATCTACACTAAATACAAAAAACTCAACAACCTTGGCAGCCAATACAGAAACAATCGTTCCAACAATCAGCATGGCAATGGATCCGTTCGTATCAAACACCAGATCCCCCACCAGAAGAATCATCATATCTGCCAGGGCTCCTGCCGCAATGGCAATGGTCCAGGCATAATCAATTGCCAGTCGTTTTATAAAATAAACCAGAATAACCGTTACGGAAAAGGCAACGATCATCAGTATCATTTCTTTGTTATTAATCAACCCGTCAATCACAAAACGGAACTTTGCTGCCATATCTTCTGTTTCCATGGAAGAAATTGCAGTTGCACTGTCCGACATATGTTTAATAAAGCTGCTCACAATCACACCACAGGCTATGGATACCGCAGAAGCCGGTGTTCCCACAAGTCCCATGGTAAGCGGAACCACATAAGGAATTCCCATTGCTGTACAGATCGGCGTCAGAATCACTGCCAGCGTATCCTTTGGGGAAAAGCGGAAATATAACAGGAACAGCACCAGAAACAATACCAGACCGATTGCCGCACATTCAATAGACAGGGCATACAGATGCAGCAGCACAAATAATGCTGCTACGACAATAATAAAGTTGGTTGGCATGAAGGAACACATCAATGCTGCAATCAGTACAACGGAAATGTTATCAATCTTCTGCATAAATCCGATCTTTCCATTAATAGTCATCAGTGTGATGAGTGCCAGGATCAGCTTGCCAACCGGCTTTAAATATATTTCATATCTGCTTACAAAGTTCTTTATATACTGCTTTGCTACGAGTAAACTGGTCATAAATACTTCCTCTTACTTATTGTTATTCATATTGTAACCGTTCAGCCGTGCTCATTCATAAACTGCCGCTTTGCTCAGTTTGGCTGACATATTTTCATGTTCTCCGGCAGCTTATTTCATGTCGGGCGTCCGCCCTATAGAAATGATTGTATTTGCTGCCCTTTGTGAGCAAGCTCCCTCGGTCAGCTTATACAATCATTTCTGCATGGCTGAACTGTTACTTCATGTTTTCCAATGCTCTCAAACCGGCATAATAGTGCTTAAGCTTCTTCTTCGCCTTGCTGTAACGGCTCGCATAGACCACATAGGTAATCACGCCATAAGCTGCCGCAACACAGAGATAAATAATCACCACGCTCTTGCCAAATTCCATCAGATCCAGCTTATAAACATCATGCATGAGATCTTCGAAATTATAGAACAGGTACAAAGCAAAGACAGCTACAAAAGAAATTGTAACTGCGATGATCGATTTCAATACCTGAAATCCGATATAGTCATTTCGGTAATAGTTTACAATGTTCAGATTCTTCTTACCCTCTCTCTTCTCAAAAGCGGCAAGCTTCGTCATCCGAATAATCTTTTCTTCACTGAGCATAATCTTTTCCTTTGGTTTTATAAGTAACGCATACGGTCACGTTCACTTATATTTCTGGACGGCTGTCTGGTCGGTGCAGCAGGCTGCTTATTGACTCCCATGGCCTCACGGAATCCATTGGTCATTGCTGCCTTACATTTATCACAGTAACGTCCGGAACGGATCATCGCACCACATCCCTCGCAGGGAATCCGGATCGGTGAATCATCTGCAAACTGAAGACGCTCCTCACGAATCCACTGTCGGATCTGGGAAGGTTCCACATTACACTCTCTGGATACCTCTGCAATATCCGCACCATGATGCTCTATGACATACTCCTTTACCACCTGGAATACCTTTTCCTGCTCTTCCACACAACGAGGACACAGAATCGGTCCCACAACATAATTAAATATTCTGCCACATTTTCTGCAATTTCTTACATTCATGGAATCACTCATCCTTCCTGTCTCTAATTTCCTTACTGTTCACTCGTACCTCGTTCCAGTAACGATTCGCAGGCTCATTTGAAGTTTTGCTCCGCAAAAGGAGCCTGCTCACTCCTGAAATCTCCCGAAATGTTCTTACGCAGCCTGACAACAAGTGTCTGGCTGCTGTATGAACAGTAACCTAATTTCCTCTTCCGATTGCCGCCGTAAGAACATAAACCCGGCAATCGCTATGTTGCCGAATCACCTGTGCAATCGCATCCACGGTACTGCCTGTTGTATAGATGTCATCTATTATAACAATCGTATTTAATTTTACATCATTTCTAACGATTTTAAAAGCCTTTTTCAAATTATTTTGTCTTTCCTGTGCGCCAAGATCCTTTAACGGCGCGGTATCTCCCTCACGCACCATCCAGTTCTCCAGTACAGGGATTCCCGTATAGGCAGAAAGTCGTTCTGCAAGCACTGCCGCCTGATTATAGCCACGCTTTTTCATACGCTTTTTATGAACCGGCACCGGAACCATTGCATCCGGTCTGACGGTCATAAGCCATTCTTTCGTCCACCGGTACATTTCCCACGCAAAAAAGTCTGCATATTCCCGTCTTCCCTGATTCTTAAAGCGGAACATGGCATCCGACACACTTGCATACTGGAAAACGCTTCTCCCCTGAATATAGGCATGTTCCCTGCTCCTGCAGTCCTCACAGTACTCCTGCTCTTCCATAAGCTGCTTTCCACACTTCATGCAAAAAGGCTCTTCGACATAACGAAGCTCCTCCCTGCAGGACGGGCATACCGGCTCCGTTCCTGCCTCGACCGGCTCATCACACACAATGCATCTCCTTGGAAAAAGCAGCTCCACAATTTTGTCTTTTACCACACACGCTCCTCACTTTCCAGCTCCAGTATCCGCCTGCCAAGTCCGGTATACCGGTGATACTGGTTTTCATTCTCAATCATGCCGTCTACCACTTCCTGACTTCCCAGAATGGTCACACATTTTCTGGCTCGCGTCACGGCTGTATACAGCAGATTCCTGTTCATCAGCATTTTCGGTCCGGAAAGCAGCGGAAGCAGTACCGCCGGGTACTCACTTCCCTGTGACTTATGTATCGTAATTGCATATGCCAGTTCAATTTCATCCAATTGGGAAAAGGTATATTCCACCAGACGGTGTTCATCGTATTCCACCTGTACGGTCGAGGATTCCTCACGGATTCTGCGAATCGTTCCGATATCTCCGTTAAACACACCGCTTCCGCTGTCAATCCGGATGCCATATTGACTCACGATCTCCCATTCCAGCTGATAGTTGTTCTTAATCTGCATTACCTTATCACCCTCGCGGAAAATCCGGTCACCGGCCGCATGCTCCTTCCTGGACGGATCTGCCGGATTTAAGTATCTCTGCAGGATCTCATTGAGTGTTTCCACTCCCAGACTTCCCTTCCGCATCGGTGTCAGGACCTGGATATCGTAAGGCTGCGCTTCCACATACCGTGGCAGCTTCTCCGTAATCAGCTGGATCATGTGCTTATAGATGACCTGCACATCATTTCTCGGCAGAAAAAAGAAGTCCTTACTTTTGTTATTGAGCGCAATCTTCTGCCCCATATTAATGCGGTGGGCATTCATGACAATGTCGCTCTCCCCGGCCTGCCGGTAAATTTTCTTAAGCATTACGGTTGGAAAGCTTTTACTCTCAATCAGATCCTGCAGTACCTGACCGGGACCTACACTTGGTAACTGATCCACATCCCCTACCAGAATCAGCCGTGTACCGACACTGACCGCTTCCAAAAGAGACTGGAACAGATAGATATCTACCATCGACATTTCATCAATAATCACCACATCCGCTTCTAACGGATTCTCCCCGTTTCTTTCAAAACGGGCGCGGCTTCCATCCTCCATGCCTCCATTAATTTCCAGCATCCGGTGGATCGTCCTTGCCTCATAACCAGTCGCTTCCGTCATCCGCTTCGCTGCTCTTCCCGTCGGTGCTGCCAGCAGAATGTCCATTCCTTCTTCATCAAAGTAACGGATAATCGTGTTAATTGTTGTCGTTTTTCCTGTTCCGGGACCACCGGAAAGAATCATGATGCCATGCTTCACGCATTCCAGAACCGCGTTCTTTTGCAGCTCATCGAGTTCCAGGCCCTGCTCCTTTAAAATACGCTGCAGAATCGTTTCAATTCGTTTTTCCTCCGAATCAAGAAGCTCTGACTCCATCAGGACATTCAACTCCCGCAGCATTCTTGCGCAGTTCAGCTCCGCATAATAATAGGAAAACGCATAGACCTCCGGCTCATCAGTTGTCTTTTTCACGACGACCTTATGATCCATATGCAGGTTCTGAATCTGTGCACGGATCGCTTCCTCAGGTACCTGCAACAGATCTGCACTCCTGCGCACCAGCACTCTCATCGGCAGGAACATATGTCCCTCGAGGGACGCCTGCAGCAGTGTGTAAAGAATTCCGCTCCGGATCCGGTAATCCGAATCTGTATGAATACCAATCTTCTCTGCAATTTCATCAGCAAGCCGGAAGCCGACTCCCTGAATATCCTCCGCAAGCCGGTACGGGTTCTCTTTCAGAATTCCATACATCCCCATTCCATATTTTTCGTAGATTTTTACAGCCAGTGTATTGGTAATTCCATATTTCTGCAAAAATAGAAAAGCCTCACGGATTTCCCTTTTCTCAATCATCTGATCTGTAATCTGCTGTGCGATCCGCTCACTGATTCCTTTGACTTCAACCAGACGCTCCGGCTCTTCTTCAATAACACGGAAGGTATCCTTGCCAAACCTCTTCACAATACGCTTCGCCAGCGCCTCACCGACACCTTTGATGGCACCGGATCCCAGATAACGTTCCATGCTGAGCAGATCATCCGGCTTCACAACTTTGAAGCTATTTGCCTTGAACTGAAAGCCATAGCTTGGATGCTCCACATATTCACCGGTAATCTCCAGATTCTCTCCGTTATCTACACCCCGAAAGATCCCTACGCAGATTTCTTCCTCATCATCCACATTCATGGACAGTACCGCATAGCCATTGTCCTTATTCTGATAAATGATATGATCCACATATCCCTTAATCGTTTCCAAATATCTGTCCCTCAAACTTAATACTGGCTGCTTCGTGGAAAACTCACGTAAGCAGCCAGTTTTTCTTCTCCATTATGAAATATTGTCAGTCAATTCCGTAATTACGTTTCATCTGCTCATACAGAGTCTGCGCAAGTCCCAGCCCCTGCGTCTCGGTAGATGTCTCTGCAAGCTTTTGGATCGTCTCATCCTTAAAATAACTTACCAGATTGTTATCGGTGCTTGATGACTCATCCTTAACACAGTCTACCGTCTTCTGCATTTCCTTAAATACCTGTTCAAGGAAATATGCCTCGAACTGTTTACATGCATCTAAAAGCTCATCCTCCGTTGCTGTCGCATAATCGGTATTGTTAATCTGATCCTTTAATTTTGTCTCTGATATGTTCTGTTCCTGCAGATAATCTGCATACGCAGAAGATCCAATTCCACTAATCTCCATCTTCATCCTCCGATCCCGCATCCACACTGTGTTCTAAAGATTATCTCTTAAGATTGTTGGCTGTCTGCATCATCTCATCGGTTGTTGTAATTGCCTTGGAATTCATTTCATAAGCACGCTGTGCCACAATTAAATTAACCATTTCGGTGGCAACCTGCACATTGGAACCTTCAAGATACCCCTGCACCATCTTGCTCTTCTTAACGGAATTGTTAGTTGACTCGTTCAGTGCCTGGCCACTGGCTCCGGTCACCGCCCACAGGCTGTCACCCTGCCGCTCCAGACCACCGGGATTGTTAAACTGAAACATACCAATCTGCATGCCGATTGGCTGCGGATTATTATTGGCATCCGGATAACAGATTCTTCCGTCTCCGGTAATGGTAATTCTGCTTGTTACATAACTGTTGTTCAGGGTAATGGCTTTTCCTGAAGAATCCAGAACCGGAAGTCCGTCTGTCGTTGTCAGCATCATGCCGTTAGCTCCGTTCGTTGCCCAGGTAAAGTCACCGTTTCTGGTATAATAAGTATTTCTATCTTCTCCACGGATTGCAAAGAAGCCCTCTCCTTCGATTGCAAAAGAGGTATCACTGGCAGAATCCAGTAGGCTTCCCTGTGTAAAAATGGAATTGATCGAGGAATTCCGCACACCAAGTCCTACCTGGGAGCTGGTCGGCTTCGGATCTCCGTTCGCCGTGGTGGTTGCTGTCTGAAGTGTCTGATATAACAGAGACTTGAACTGTGCAGCCTGTGTCTTATATCCCATTGTATTTACATTGGCAAGATTGTTGGCAATGGTATCCACATTCGTCTGCTGTGCATTCATACCTGTTGCTGCTGTCCATAAACTTCTAACCATGTCCTGCTACCTCCTATACTTTGCCAAGCTGGTTGGCTGCAATATCGAGTGTTCCGTCATATGTAGTAATGACCTTCTGATTCGTCTCATATGCTCTGGAAACCGTAATCATATTTACCATTTCTGTCACTACAGAAATATTCGAGGTCTCCAGATATCCGGCATACACCTTCGCTGTGGTATCCTTTTCGGTTGCACCGTCAATCGGTTCAAAGTAGTTCTCTCCATAACGCTTCAGATAATTATAATCCTCAAAATCCGTAACCTGAATCGTGGCTGCGACTTTACCATCCTGAATGATCTGTCCCTGTACATTGATCTGGGTGTCCTTCAGCGGATCAATCTTCACCGGCTGTCCATTCGTTCCAAGGACACGGTCTCCATCCTGTGTCACCAGTTCTCCGGATTCATTCAGGGTAAAGTTCCCATCTCTGGTATATTTCACAGAGGTTTCCCCCTGCTTATCGGTAAATTCCACTGCAAAGAATCCCTTATCGGTCAATGCCAGATCGTAAGGATTCTCTGTTGTCTTCAAAGGTCCCTGGGAAAAATCTGTATAGCCTTCACCAATCTTCACACCCGGGTTATGCACACCGGTTCTCTTCGCCAGACGGTATCCTTCGGAGTTATCCTTGATTTTGTACGCAAGGATCGAATCGAAAGACTGTGCCGTAGCACCTTCCTTCTTATATCCGTTGGTATCAGCATTGGCCAGATTGTTGGTCAGCACATCCATTCTGTGTTCCTGATTGATCATGCCAGTATAGGCGGTATACAATCCTTTAACCATCCTGTTCTCCTTTAATCATAACTGTTCCGTACCTTCACAGTTATCTTTAATCTTCTTTATAGCCTGCTAAAAATTCTACATACTTACCGGTTCCGATTGCCACTGCAGTCATCGGATCCTCTGCGGTCATCGTATTGATTCCGGTCTTCTCTGCAATGAGGTCTTCAAGACCACGGAGCAGGGAACCGCCACCGGTAAGAACGATACCGCGGTCTGCAATATCGGCTGCCAGTTCCGGAGGAGTCTTCTCTAAAACACTGTGGATCGTTTCAATAATCTGTGAAGTTGCCTCACGAAGCGCTTCTTCGGTTTCCTCGGAAGAAACGGTAATGGTCTTCGGCAGACCGGTTACCAGATTACGTCCACGGACATCCATATAGTCTACTTCCGCACGCTTATAAGCGGAACCAATCTTAATCTTAATGTCCTCTGCGGTTCTTTCACCAATCAGAAGATTGTGTTTCTTACGCATATAGCGGACAAGCGCCTCATCGAAATCATCACCGGCGATCTTAATGGAGGCACTGACAACCGTACCCCCCAGAGAAATAACTGCGATATCGGAAGTACCACCGCCAATATCCACAATCATGTTTCCACAGGGCTTGGAAATATCAATTCCTGCACCAATCGCTGCTGCAATCGGCTCTTCGATAATGGATACTTCACGTGCACCGGCCTGCAGAGTCGCATCTTCAACAGCCTTCCTCTCTACCTGGGTAACTCCGCTCGGTACACAGACCGCAATACGGGGCTTCCGGAATGCCTTCCGTCCCATTGCCTTCTGAATGAAATATTTCATCATCTGTTCTGTGACGCGGTAATCGGAAATAACACCCTGACGCAGAGGGCGTACGGCAATAATATTGCCCGGCGTTCTTCCAAGCATCAGTCTGGCATCCTCACCAATTGCCATAATCTTATCTGTATCTCTATCAAAAGCCACAACAGAGGGCTCCTTAAGGACGACTCCTCTTCCTCTGATGTAAACAAGAATACTTGCTGTTCCTAAATCAATACCGATATCTGTGTACTGCATTTTCATGTACCCCTTTCTATTCTCACAGCATAATTAATAAGTATTATAACCCATACCATAATATTTTCAAAGGGATTTCATAAATTTTTAATTATTTCGGTATTTCTCCGCATTTTCTTTATATCTCTCCAGCATTTTCTTCACATATTTTCCGGTATAGGACGTCGGATGCTCTGCTACTTCCTCCGGCGTACCGCATGTCACAACTGTTCCGCCACGGTCACCACCATCCGGTCCCATGTCAATAATATAGTCTGCTGTCTTAATGACATCCAGGTTATGCTCAATTACAACAACGGTATTTCCGTTATCGGTCAGACGCTGCAGGATTTCTACCAGCTTGTGTACATCTGCAAAATGAAGTCCGGTTGTCGGCTCATCCAGAATATAAATGGTATTTCCGGTACTTCTCCGGCTCAGTTCTGTCGCCAGTTTGATCCTCTGCGCTTCTCCTCCGGATAATGTTGTAGAAGGCTGTCCCAGTTTGATGTAGGAAAGTCCAACATCATTCAGAGTCTCAATCTTGTTGCGGATCGACGGCACATTTTCAAAGAACGGCACAGCCTCTTCCACCGTCATATCCAGAATATCATAGATATTCTTTCCTTTATATTTCACTTCCAGAGTTTCACGGTTATACCGTTTACCGCCGCAGACCTCACACGGCACATACACATCCGGAAGAAAATGCATTTCAATCTTGATAATACCGTCACCGCCACAGTTCTCGCACCGGCCTCCCTTGACATTAAAGCTGAAACGCCCCTTCTTGTAACCGCGGGCCTTGGCATCCGGTGTTCCTGCAAACAGATCACGGATCTGATCAAAAACTCCGGTATAGGTTGCCGGATTGGAACGTGGGGTACGTCCGATCGGGGACTGGTCAATGTCAATTACCTTGTCCAGCTTCTTAATTCCTGTAATATTCCTGTGCTTACCCGGAATGGTTCTCGCACGGTTCAGTTCTCTTGCCAGTGTCTTATACAGAATCTCATTTATCAGAGAGCTCTTACCGGATCCGGATACACCTGTAACACAGGTAAATACGCCCAGCGGGATCTTCACATCAATATTCTTTAAGTTGTTTTCCTGGGCACCTGTAATCTTAAGCCAGTCCTTCGGCTTACGGCGCGTCTGTGGAACCGGAATCTGCATTCTGCCGCTTAAATACTGACCGGTCAGTGAACCTTCGATCTTCATGATCTCTTCGGCCGTTCCATGAGCCACCACTTCTCCACCATGGGAGCCGGCGCCGGGGCCGATATCCACAATGTCGTCGGCCTCCAGCATGGTATCCTCATCATGTTCTACCACAATCAGCGTATTGCCAAGATCTCTTAAATTTTTCAACGTATTTAACAGCTTATCGTTATCCTTCTGATGAAGGCCAATGCTCGGCTCATCAAGAATATAGCACACGCCCACAAGTCCGGAACCAATCTGCGTTGCCAGACGGATACGCTGTGCTTCCCCGCCGGACAGGGTTCCCGTTGCCCTCGAAAGCGACAGGTAATCCAGACCGACATCCACAAGGAATCCGACCCTGGCCCTGATCTCCTTCAATACCTGCTTTCCAATGATCTGCTGTTGTGCGGTAAGCTCCATATTCTGCAAGAATTCATTCAGGTCACAGATTGGCATAGAGGTAATCTCATAAATGTTCTTACCACAAACGGTCACACTTAAGGACTCCTTCTTAAGACGCATTCCGTTACATTCCTTACACGGAGTAATGCGCATAAAGGTTTCATATTCCTGCTTCATAATATCCGAACCGGTTTCACGGTACCGTTTCTCAGTATTCTTGATAATTCCTTCAAAGGCAATCGGATAAACTCCTTCTCCACGCTGTCCCTTGTAATGTACCTTCACTTCCCTGCCGTTCGTTCCGTAAATCAGCATGTCATAAACATCCTTAGGCAGCTTCTCAATCGGGGTATCAAGACTGAACTGATATTCCTTCGAAAGAGCACGCAGAACCGCATTGGTAAAGCTTCCCTCATCCTTACTTGACTGCCAGCCCATGACCTGGATGGCACCTTCGTTAATACTGAGCTTCTTATCCGGAATCATCAGATCCGGATCAAACTCCATCTTATATCCAAGACCAAAGCAGACCGGACAGGCACCGAACGGATTATTAAAGGAAAAGCTTCTCGGCTCAATCTCTGAAATACTGATTCCGCAATCCGGGCAGGAAAAGCTCTGGCTGAAATTGATGGTTTCCCCGCCAATCACATCTACCATCAGAAGTCCCTCGGCCAATGCCAGAACATTTTCAATCGAATCGGTAAGTCTGCGTTCAATCTCCGGTTTGATCACCAGACGATCCACCACAATTTCAATATTATGCTTGATGTTCTTATCAAGAGAAATATCCTCTGACAGCTCATACATATTGCCATCTACACGGACACGCACATAACCGCTTCGTTTCGCACGCTCAAAGACCTTCACATGCTCACCTTTTCGTCCACGTACTACCGGTGCCAGAAGCTGGATCTTCGTTCCCTCCGGAAGCTCCATAATCTGATCCACCATCTGATCCACGGTCTGCTTACGGATTTCTTTTCCACAGTTCGGGCAATGCGGAATACCGATTCTGGCATATAACAGACGGAAATAGTCATAGATCTCCGTTACGGTTCCAACGGTGGATCTCGGGTTACGGTTCGTCGATTTCTGATCAATGGAAATAGCCGGTGACAGTCCCTCAATCTTCTCCACATTCGGCTTTTCCATCTGTCCTAAGAACTGACGGGCATAAGAAGACAGGGACTCCATGTAACGTCTCTGTCCCTCTGCATAAATCGTATCAAATGCCAGAGAAGACTTGCCGGAACCTGACAGTCCTGTCAGAACGACCAGTTCATTTCTCGGGATATCCACATCGAGATTTTTTAAATTATGTTCTGCTGCTCCACGGATTTTAATGTATTCACGCGGGCGCATCTTGGCAACCGGCACATGCTGGTCGGATAACTTGATACTCATGGTTCTTACTCCTTTTCCTTCTCTCTCTCGATCTCCTGCAGCTTCATCTTAAGCTCTACCATCTTATCACGAAGCTCGGCTGCCGCCTCGAAATTCAGATCGGCTGCTGCCTTGCGCATCTGCTTCTCCACCCTGGCAATCAGCTTCTTCAATTCGTCCGCACTCATGGATTCCGGATCTTTCTCGAACTGGATCTCTTCTTTGGCAATTGTCCTGGAGATACTGATGAGATCACGGACTGCCTTCTTAATCGTCTGCGGTGTAATATGATGCTCTTCGTTATACTTCTGCTGGATTGTCCGACGGCGGCCGGTCTCTTCAATTGCCGCCTTCATGGAATCCGTCATGTTGTCGGCATACATAATAACATGTCCCTCTGCGTTACGTGCGGCACGTCCAACGGTCTGGATCAGGGATGTCTCCGAACGCAGAAAGCCCTCCTTATCTGCATCGAGAATTGCAACAAGGGAGATCTCAGGAATATCCAGTCCCTCCCTCAGAAGGTTAATACCGATAAGCACATCGAACACATCAAGACGCATATCCCGGATGATCTGTGCCCGTTCCAATGTATCAATATCAGAATGCAGGTACTTCACACGGATTCCCACATCCTTCATATAATCGGTCAGGTCCTCAGCCATCCGTTTCGTGAGCGTCGTTACCAGAACCTTATTATGCTTCTCCGTTTCCTTCCGGATCTCCGAAATCAGATCATCAATCTGTCCTTCCACCGGACGGACGAAAATCTCCGGATCCAGAAGTCCCGTTGGCCGGATAATCTGCTCTGTGCGCAGCAGTTCATGCTCCTCCTCATACGTGGAAGGGGTTGCAGACACGAACAGCATCTGGTCAATATGCTGCTCGAATTCTCCAAAGTTCAGCGGCCGGTTATCCAGTGCCGATGGCAGACGGAAACCATAATCCACGAGAGTAGTCTTCCTCGAACGATCCCCGACATACATCGCCCCGATCTGTGGGATCGTAATATGGGACTCATCAATAATAATGAGAAAATCGTCCTTAAAATAATCTAACAGGGTATGAGGCGGTTCCCCCTCCCGCATACCGTTTAAATGACGTGAATAATTCTCAATCCCTGAACAGAAGCCGGTCTCACGCAGCATCTCAATGTCAAAGTTCGTCCTCTCGGAAATACGCTGTGCTTCCAGAAGCTTATCCTCACTCTTGAAGAAACGTACACGCTCCTCCAGCTCTTCCTCCAGTGCTTCACAGGCCTTGTTAATCTTCTCCTGCGGTACGACATAGTGTGATGCCGGAAAGATGGTAATATGCTGCAGTGATGCATGCACCTTACCGCTTAAAGGCTCAACCTCTGTAATACGATCGATTTCATCTCCGAAAAACTCTACCCGGATCAGATAATCTCCGCCCTGTGCCGGATAGATTTCAAGCACATCACCCCGGACCCGGAAACAGCTCCGGTCCAGGTCCATATCGTTCCGGTCATACCGGATATCAATCAGTTCTTTAATAACCTGATCCCTGTCCTTACTCATTCCAGGACGCAGGGACACCATCATGTCCTGATAATCATCCGGAGAACCCAGACCGTAAATACAGGATACACTCGCCACCACGACAACATCCTTTCTCTCGGAAAGAGATGCTGTCGCAGACAGCCTTAATTTATCAATTTCATCATTAATGGAAGAATCCTTTGCAATATAAGTATCCGATGAAGGAACATATGCCTCCGGCTGATAGTAATCGTAATAGGAGACAAAATACTCCACGGCATTCTCCGGGAAGAATTCCTTGAATTCCCCATATAACTGCCCTGCCAGGGTCTTATTATGTGCAATCACCAGCGTCGGCTTATTCAGTGCGGCAATTACATTCGCCATCGTAAAGGTCTTACCGGAGCCGGTTACTCCCAGCAGTGTTTCAAACTGGTTTCCCTCCCGGAATCCCTTCACCAGCTCTGCAATTGCCTGCGGCTGATCACCGGTCGGCTGATATTCTGATACTAACTTAAAATGATCCATAAAATACTCCCGCCTGGTTTTCTCTGTGGCTCATTATATCATTCCCATTTAAAAAAGTACAGAGCAAACCGAATGTTTGTTCTGTAGTGTGTGGAAAAAAGTTACAGTAGCGATAAATAAGAGCCGTTGTTTAGCGTATACTAATACAACGGCTCTTTCTTACTTTACTTATGTATATCGGTTTCAAGCTTGGATTTAGATAAAGAAGCTTCCTGTTACATCACCATTAATTACATAATAAGCAGTGTTCTCTTCAGGCTTTACATAAAGTTCAATGCTCTGAATATCCTCTTCCTTACCATTTAAGTCATATTTCCATACATCTCTGGTAATTCTGATAAGATCTTCAGAAGTATAAGATTTTCCACTGAACTGGAAGTTTACTTCTTCTTTTACAACGGGTTTCTTAGCAGCGGGTGCCTTTTTCACTGTTTCCTTCTTAACGGTTTCTTTCTTAGCTGCAGGTGCCTTCTTAGCAGGTGCTTTCTTAGCAGCGGGAGTCTTCTTAACTGCCTCTTTCTTAACTTCTGCCTTAACTTCGGGTGCTTTTACCTCTGCTGTCTTAACTTCCACCTTTTTCTCTTCAGCCGGTACCTTAGCAACTACTTTTGCTGTTGCTTTCTTTACTTCTGCCATGACTAACTCCTTTCACTTCTTAACCTGACATTTCCCCAATCATTTGATGAAGCATACACTTCAATATGATGAAGCATACACCATAAGCCCCTGCTTGTCAACATTTCTGCGCTAAACTGTCACTTTTCAGTTACTGCTCACACAGCAGCCAGCCACTTGCTGTCAGACTGCGTAAGAACATGATGTAACACCTTTCAGCCCCGGATCAGGAAGAAAAGAATCACAATAATACCCAGTGCAATCCGGTAATATCCAAACACCTTAAAGTCATGCTTCTTAATATAACCAAGCAGGAACTTGATCACGAAGAAGGATACCACAAATGCAACAACCATGCCGACTGCAAGAATTGCTCCCTCCATGGAAGTCATGGACGCACCTGCAAGGAACTTCACTCCCTTTAAGAGGCTTGCTCCAAACATAACCGGAATGGCCAGAAAGAAGGTATATTCTGCCGCAACCGTTCTGGATACACCAAGCAGCAGTGCTCCGACGATGGTTGCTCCCGAACGCGAAGTACCGGGAAAAATTGCTGCAATCAGCTGGAACATACCGATCCAGAAGGCAAGCTTATAATCAATTCCGTCCAAGGCTGTCACCTTCGCCTTCTTTCCTTTATGGTAATTCTCAATCACAATAAATGCAATACCAAACAGAATCAGCATAATTGCTACGGTCTGATAATTGTAAAACAATGCTTCTAACTGTTCATCAAAGAGCAGACCGACTATGGCTGCCGGTACACAGGATACCAGAATGTGAAACCAGAGCTTGAAAATATCCCATTTTACAAAGGCTCCGACTCCGTCCTTTGCCAGCGGCTCTTTATTATCCTTCTTTCCAAATGGCCAGATCTGATTCCAGAACAGAATCACAACGGCAAGGATCGCTCCAAGCTGGATCACCACTTCAAACATACTGTAAAATTCTTCCGATACATTCAGGGATACAATTTCATTCAACAGAATCATATGTCCGGTACTGCTGATCGGAAGCCACTCCGTAATCCCCTCTACAATACCAAACAGAATTGCTTTTAAGATTTCGATCATAATCTTTTATTTCCTCTCAAAATGATGCCTTGTAACTGATCTGCACCTTCACAGTTACTGTGCAAAATCAGCTTTACTGACAGTATTTTGCACTACTGAATCATACTCACGGTTTCAGCCGTAAATGTTTCGACCTGTACGGAACCGTTATGTCTTTCATACTATCCATATGACAGGATCACCATAAAATATGAAACTTTTTAGTAATTTTCCTTCACAAACCTGCGAAGTGCGGTAAGCGAGCGCTCCACCTTCTCCGTATCAATGCAGTAGGCCATACGGAAATATCCCGGGACACCGAAGCTGTCGGAAGGAACCAGAACAAGATCGTACTTTAATGCCTTCTGGCTGAATGCCACAGCATCCTCTTCCAGCGCCTTCGGGAAAATATAGAAGGTTCCACCCGGCTTTACACACTCAAAACCAAGACTTGTCAGTTCGTTGTATAACAGATTCATGTTCGTTTCATAAACAGACATATCCGATGTCATGTCAAGAACCTCGGAAACTGCAAGCTGAATAATGGAAGAAGGACAGTTATGTCCGATTCCTCTTGAAATCTGTGCACAGATAGCGCTGATCAGCTCTGCATCCCTGCATCTCGGGTTTACTGCCACATATCCGATACGTTCTCCCGGAAGAGAAAGGGATTTGGAATAGGAATAACATGACAGGGTATTGTCATAGAATTTGGACACATAAGGTGCCTCCACTCCTGCAAACACAATTTCACGGTACGGTTCATCGGAGATCAGGAAAATATCATGTCCGTACTCCTTCTGCTTTGCATAAAGCAGATCTGCAAGCTTCTGCAAGGTTGCTGCACTGTATACCACACCGGACGGATTGTTGGGGGTATTGATGAGGACTGCTGCCGTGTTTTCATTCAGCATTTCCTCTAATTTATCAAAGTTAATCTGAAAGTCTATTGTATTTGCCGGTACCACCTTAAGTGTTGCACCGGTCATATTGATATATGGATTATACTCCGGAAAAAATGGCGCGAAGGTCAGTACCTCATCCCCGGGCTTCGTCACGCAGCGGACCGCATGTGCAATCGCTCCGGCTGCACCTGAGGTCGGAAAAATGTGCGCTGCCTTATAATCCATATCAAATCTGCGGTTCAGGGAAGCGGCAATCTTTTCCCGGACAGAAGTAATACCGAGACTTGGACTGTATCCATGAACCTCCATGGACGTCTTTGTCTTAAGCAGATGAATCATCTCTTCATTAAATGCATCCGGCACAGGCACGGAAGGATTTCCAAGACTGTAATCAAATACATTCTCATATCCGATTTCCTTTCCTCTTGCTGTTGCAAATTCGGAAAGCTGCCGGATGACGGATTTTCCCTCCAGCATTTTCTTATATTGTTCATTAATCATCTTATTTATTTCCTCCTTCATCCGATTTTATCTGATTTGCTTCCAAAATTTCTCTTACAATCTTTGGATCAATCTTCTGGATGACCTGCTCAGAAGGCATTGCTGTATAGTAGCCCTGAATCAGATCCACGCCATAGGAAATCACTGTTTCCAGCTCCTCCTTCGTTTCAACGCCTTCCGCCAGACACTGAATGTTATTCTGCTCTGCAAATTCCACAGTATTCTTCACGAACATCTGCTTATTGACATCATTCTGGATCTCTGTAATCAGATACCGGTCAATCTTAATGACATTCGGCTTGTAACGCAGCAGATTCACAATATTGGAATATCCGGTCCCATAATCATCTACCGCAAACTGGCATGGCTCCCCCTGATCAGTCAGGTTCATGATCCGACTGATCTCTTCGGCCGTTGTTTCATCACGCTCGGTGATTTCGATCGTACACCGGGATAGCTGGTCGGAATACTGCTTTACCAGCTGTTCCTTGTCCTTTCCCTCAATAAAATAGCCCGGAATACTGTTAATGAAAATATGTTTATCCTTAAAAAGGGCAAGATGTCCGTTGGCATAAGTCAATACATTATTGAATGTTGCATATTCGACCTCGTACAGCCTTCCATATTCCTCCGCAATATCCAGAATTTCATCCGGCCGCAGTCCGATTTCCGGTGGTGTACGCATCAGCGCCTCATACCCATAAATCTCACCTGTTTTCGCACTGACGATTGGCTGGAATACATAATAAAACAGATTCTCGGACAGCAATGTTTCAAACAACTGATATGTGTCCTTCGCCGTCTTACGTTCCTTCAGAACCTTCCCGCCTCCCTGTTTTAAACGATTCAGGTAAAGCTCTCCCATGGCGACCTTAATATAGGTCTTCATATCATTATTCCAGCCGGCTGCCGCTGTCGTACAGCCACAGTTGACCTCCACGAAATATTCCTTATCCTGTGTCTTATTAAAGCTTTCTATAAAACGGTAAAAGGCACGGACCGAATCATTGATAATCAATCCGGCTGCACCCTGATCCTCTGCTTCGTTAATAATACAGAAGCTGTCATCTGATATCCGGGCTGTCACGGTATCCTGCGGATTTGCCATTCGCAGGGCATCCGCTGTAAGCTGCACGGTTTCCTCAACGTCCTTCAGCCCGTAATTTTCGTATATAAACTGGTACTTCGGAATGTTGTAAACAGATACGGCTATAGCGCGTTCCTTCCAGATCGGATACAGTTCATTTATTCGCTTCACCAGACCCTTAAGATTCAGGACTCCGGTAACCGGATCATGATACTGCATTTCCTCAAGGCTGTGTGACATATGATCCTGCTGCATCCTGCTGATAATCAGGCTGAAGGCCAGATTCATCACCTTGGATACCCGGTGTATCTTACTTGCATCCGTCAACAGCTCTTTTGATTTCACAATGTAGTATCCACATACATTGTTCTCTACATAAATGGACTGGAATAAAAACATCGCATCTTCACTGACTGCCTCTTCCAGATGCGGATACATCTCCGCAGATTTATACAGGGCATAACGATGCCTGTCCAGATTACTGTCCAATGAGGAAATCACAATCATTTCCTCCGCAAACGGTCGTCCCGGATCCGGCTTTACATTGCTTCTGGTTGCTGCCAGGAAATCACTGTTCAATGCCACCATGGAATCCGGAAGAATAAAGGAATTCAGTTTATTACCGATAATTCCCATATCAATGGTCTCAACAACACGTTCCACCTGGGAAAGAATAAATTCTTCATGAACCCGTGTATCCCACAGTGAGACGCACAGCCGGTCTGCACATAACTGATAATCCGGATGGCTCTGCTTCCGGCATCCGCAGGATTCCTGAATTGTCAGCATATATTCTTCAATATCCCGGTATGGTGGTTTGTTTTTTTCGAGAATATTCGTCAGCATTTCCCGGCACTTACCTGCCAGAACCGACGATGTTCTCGTACAGGTCGACAGAGCCGGTCTGTGGAACTGATAGCTGGGCACACCATCGAAGCCGGTGACAATCATATCCCCCGGCACACGGATCTGGTGCCTTTTCAACACCCTGCAGGCCGCCACTGCCATCGCATCATTTGCGCAGATAATTGCCTCCGGCAGATCTCCGCTCTGAATCCAGTTCTCCACGGCCCGTTCCGCAGGACCGTACCAGTATTCTCCATAGGCAACCTTGGCTGTCTGCGGGTCAATTCCGCAATCCCGCAGCGTTTCACGGAAAATCTTTTCACGGAGCATGGAGTTGCTCTCCCCCATACTTCCTGACAGAAAATATAGCTTTCGTTTATGATGAACCTTAATGACATGTTCAATCAGCTGGCTGAGAACATTCTCATAAGAAGGCACAATGGAATAACAGCCTTCTGCCTTCATATTTAACAGAATGACCGGAATCTGTCTTTCCTTTGCCCTTGCAATAAGATCCCTGATTACCTGCTGATCATTGAGGGTGTCCGCCTTAATAATCACAGCATCAACCAGATCATAGTTGAGCAGCTGATAAATCGACTTGGCTCCCTCATCATAAACATTCTGATGATACAGATCCGAAAAGCTGTTAAAAAGCAGCAGACGATAATCAGACCCTTTGACAGTCTGATAAAGTGCATCTATAAATTCATAGGTGACTTCATCCTGGATTTTCGTCAGACAGACCGCTATCAGCTTATATCCATTCAGCATTATTTACCCCTTCCTCATAAGAAAACGCTTCCCTTACCTTTCCATTCTAGTCGAAAACAAAGCAGGGCGCAAGAGATTTCCTCCTGCGCCTTTATAAATCATATTTTTATGACTTTTTAATCAACTTTTAACTTATTTTGTAGAAGATAAAATCAGACTCATGTCTCCCTGGAAATCGACGGTTCCGATCCCTGCAGGAAGGATAAAATGATCACCCTTGCGGATCATCTGTCCATTTACAAGTCCCTCTCCTTCAATGACACTCACATTCATAAACGGATGCGTCTGTTCGATAGAAACCGGCTTTGTCACATCCAGCTTCCATACGGTATAGTAAGGACAGTGAATCAGTTCATTCAACTGATCCTTCGGCAGGTCTCCGACATACTTCACACTGTCTTCGGCAGATGCCGCAGGAACATTAATCACATCAATACTCTGCTGTACATGTAACTGACGCGGCTTTCCATTCTGCAGACGGTCATAATCATACACACGATAGGTAATGTCACTGTTCTGCTGCGTCTCTAAGATCAGGCAGCCACTGGTAATCGCATGTACGGTTCCCGGATTGATCTGGATGAAATCCCCCTTCTTAATCGGAACGCGGCGGATAAACTCATCCCACCTGCCTTCGGAAATCATTACCGTAAGCTCTTCTTTCGTCTTCGCATTATGCCCAATCACAAGCTCTGCGCCCTCCGGGCAGTCCAGAATATACCAGCATTCGGTCTTTCCTAAGGATCCATTCTCATGAACCTGTGCGTAGGCATCATCCGGATGTACCTGAATACTTAAGTTGTCCTTTGCGTCAATAATCTTAATCAGCAGCGGGAAGCGGTCTCCTTCTTCGTTACCGAAGAGGTACGGATCCTCCTTCCATAACCCGGAAAGGGTCTTTCCCTTAAAAAGACCTTCCTTTACGACGCAGTCCCCGTTCTGATGAGCGCCGATTGCCCAGCATTCTCCGGTATCCTCACCAGGAATATCATATCCAAAGAGGCTTCTTAAACGGTTTCCTCCCCAGATCATTTCCTTGAATACCGGCTCCAGGAACAGGATCGGTCTCTGTTTTGTATTAATGGATAAAACAGCTCCGTTCGTTTCAATCACCTTCTGATACCAGAACGCGGAATCCTTTACGATTCGCTTCTGGGTTGCAAAATCCACATGGACAATACCGAATCTCTCCGTATAACCCTTGTCCCATTCGAAGTTATCCAAGAACGTCCACAGGAAGTAACCGCGGACATCCACACCCTCATCATTTGCTTTCTGCAGAGCAGAAATATACATATCGAGGAAGTTCTGACGGTTCGGATCATGCACTCTGCCGTCCAGAGATACATCATCGTGGCAGGACATTCCGTTTTCGGTTACAAACAGTGGAAGCTTATAGCGGTCATAAATGAACTTTACGCCCCAGTAGAAGCAATCCGGTGTAACCGGCCAGTTGGCTGCGGTTTTCGGAAAGCCCTCCGGTCTTTCGGGAAATTCGATTTCTCCGTTTTCACCTGCTTTTACAAAATAGCCATTGTAAATATTCTGTCCCATGAAATCCAGCGGCTGGGAAATCAGCTTCATATCTTCATCGGTGATTTCCGGCAGATATTCCGCGAACTTCTCCAGGCCTTCTTCCGGATATTTTCCTAAGAATACCGGATCATTAAACCATGCTACATTCCATGTCCAGTTATCCATCGGCTGATAAAAGCCAAACAGTACCTTTCTTGCTGCTTCCACATCCTCCGGTTTATTACTTACAGGGTATGCCATACCACAGGTCGGTGCATAGCCGACCTTAATCGGACGACAGGCATATTTACGAAGATTGATGACGGCCTGCCCATGTGCGCGCAGTGCATTGTGTGCAATCTGGAACACATCCTTATACGGAAGATGCAGGCCCGGTGCATGCCATCCGGACATATGTCCGATTCCAACGAAGCATTCCGGCTCATTTAAGGTAATGAAATTCTCGCAGATATCGGAAAAGTTTTCCGCAACAACCCTGGCATATTCTCCAAACCACTGAATAACCTCTTCATTCAACCAGCCGCCCCTGTCCTGTAACGCCTGGGGAAATTCCCAGTGATACATGGTCAGATACGGCTCGATTCCATTCTTTTTCATTTCCAGGATCATATCCCGGTATAAAGCAACGGCCTTTTCATTCACCTTGCCGGTTCCTTCTGGAATCAGTCTTGCCCAGCTGATGGAAAAGCGGTATGCTTTAATTCCCATCAGTCTCATCAATGCAAAATCATCCTTGTAACGGTGCATGTGGTCACATGCTACCTCTGCTCCATAGCCATCCTTCGTGCCCCCCTCTGCAATGAACTTATCCCAGATCATTGCACCTGCACCGTCATTGGCATCTCTTCCTTCAATCTGGTAAGCGCTGCTTGCAACACCCCAGACAAAATCGTCACGAAACATCTTTTCTGTTCTCCTTTATTTTCGCATCATATCATGTCAGAGTCAAAAGCATTTGGCCCCTGACCTGATTACTGCTTTGTTACAGCCTGAACTTTTCAATGGACTGATCCAGCTCCCGGGCTTCTTCACTCAGCTTCTCCACACGGACGGCCAGACGACTGATCGTCTCTGCCTGATTGCTTAAGGTAGAGTTTGCTTCCTCGGTAGATGCTGCTACCTCTTCGGATACCGCAGAAATATTCTGAATGGAATCCTGTACATTGGCACGTTCATCCGAAATCTGCTCCATCTGCTGTAATACCACGCGGATATCCTCTACCAGTCCGCTGACGCTGTCACGGATCTCACCAAACACCTGTACAGTCTGATCCAGGGAAGCCGACTGTTCTGCCATCATGCTTTCTGCCTTCCGCGCAGAATCACTTGTCTTCTTTGTCGTAGAATTGATTGCGCTCACAATCGCCTTGATCCGGTTCGCAGACTCCTTGGACTGGTCAGCCAGATTACGGATTTCTTCCGCAACTACCGCAAATCCTCTTCCCGCCTGTCCTGCTCTGGCTGCTTCAATGGAAGCATTTAAGGAGAGGAGGTTGGTCTGCTCCGCGATTCCATTAATAATCTCTACAAAACTCTGGATTTCCTTGGAATTCTTCTGTACCTCGTCAATATCACCAACCAGTTCATCGGTAAGCTTCACCGTTTCACTGCTCTTCTCGTTCAGCTCCTGAATGATCACCTTGCCCTGCTCTACCGAAGCAATGGCCTTATCCGCTGATACACTCATATCACTGGTACGGTTCGATACATCAATAATATTGTCAGAGAAGGTAATCATCTTATGATTACTGCTCTCTGTTTCCATTGCCTGGGAATGTACTCCCTTGGCAACCTCTTCCATCATATGGGAAAGATCCCTCATGGCAATGCTGATTCCATCGGTCTGCTCCGAAACATCCGCAGACATTTCATTCACATGGGTACCGAATCCCTTCATGTTCTGCATGATGTCATGCATACTGGTCATCATGGCATTCAAGCTCTCTGTCAGGGTCTGGAACTCATCCTTACGTTTCGTCTTGAAGGTACTGGTGAGGTCGCCATCTGCCACCTTGGCAAGTCCCTTGTTCATGCCGCGCAGTGTAGAGGTGATTCCCATGGAAATCTTTAATCCGGTTCCAAGTGCAATCACTCCGGCAAGCACTACCAGAATAATGGTGACAAAACGGATGGTATTTGCCTGCCCCATCAGAGCGCTCTTCGGAATTAAAGCACATACAACCGCTCCTGTCTGTGCAATCGGTGCCACCATATATACATAGGTTTTACCTTTTATCCTGACCTGTCTGGAATAGGCTTCTCCAAGGCTCCTGCTGTCTTCAAAAAAGCTGTTTCCTACAAAGTAGGTCTGATCGGCAATCACGCCTTCCTGACCGGCTGCCACTGCTATCTCACGATTATCTTTCGTTACAAGAGCCGTAATACTGCCTTTCCCAAAATCCAGATCATATAAGGATGAGGTAATGTCATCCATGGAAATATCAAAAATCAGATAGGTATCGGCTTTGCTCATCTTCTGATAAAAAACAAGTCCGTAATCTCCTTCTTCGGAATTCAGACAACTGTCCAGATAATGATGATAGCCAAGCCATGCATTTCTCTGTGTCGGATTGTCTGCAAAATACTCACCCTCCGCTGTTGCCATGAAATCCTCATAAGGAGTCTCTGTCATGGAACCCGTGATGGAAGAAGTACTGCTTCCTTTTCCCGTTTCAGCAATCACACTGTACTTATCAATAAATGCATCGGATAATGCCGTGTTCTTCAAAATCTGCTGGGTACTCCGGAAATACTCGCCTGCCTTATCACCCTTTTTGTAATACTTATTATAGTAATCTGCCACATCACCATTGCCAACAAGTTCTGTGGCCTTGGCATTGACATTCGTACAGATCAGTCCATAATAATTCGCTACTGCTGTCAGTGTTGAAAGTGATGTTTCCTGATATTTGGATACAATACCGGAGGAGGCAATCTGATAGGAGGCTGCACCCAGTACAATCATCAGAAGCACCGGAATCAGAAATGCCAGCAACAGAGTATGCATGATGCTGCGTTTGCCTTTTACAAACAGCTTTTCTCCCGGTTCCTTCCGCTCTCTGCTGTCTTTAGCACCTGTTAATTTCGTTTTTTTTTGAGCCTGTGCATCATTTCCTGCTTCTGCAGCCGGTCCCCTGGAACCGATCACAGATACCAGATAGAATGGTACCTGATCGTCTTCATGAGCTTCAATAATACGGATCTGCACATGATGCTTCTTAAGTTCTGTATGTCTGGTCACGTTCTGGATAAACAGACAGTCTCCCCAGTCCTCATTGAAGTTACCGTCCAGAACGGTTCTGGTGCTCTCATCTCCATCCACGATCACTTCCGCCACCGGAGTCGGCTTATGAATGGTCTTGCGATACTGAATTGCAATTCCGGTTGCTTCAATCTCGAAGGAAATTTCATCTCCCACATTGGAAGCTGTAAAACCGCCGCTGAATATATCCAGAAACTCTTTCTTCTTTCTGGTATCCTTCTGAAAGCCTTTCAGTTCCGGATTGCTGTTGTAATTTTTATATCGTACCGAATTCTCATACTCATTAGCAGTAATCGGATCCGGAAGTGTTTTCCCGCCAAAATCAGGAGCTTTCTCTTTCGTATTGCGATCCTGATATATTTTCTCTAAGAATGTGGTAATAACCTTTGCTACCAGTGCATGGCCGTCATCGTTCGGATGAAGATCATCCGGCGTGATTTCACGATTCTTAATCTGACCGGATTTTACCGGAGGTAAAATCGTACTCTTCATGCTGACCATCGGAAGCTGATAAGCACGTGCTACTGCTGCATGCTGATCCTCTGCGCTGATTCCGTTATCGTACCGGACATTGTTCATCAAAAGAACGGCCGGTGCACTTGCATCACCATAGGTTTTACGGATCAGACCTTCGTAGGTCTCTCTGAAAAATTCATTATTATCGTCATTTACTGCAAATTCAATCAGAATAAAGTCAGGCTTTTTCTGTAATAAATGCTGCTCTACCCTGGATACACCAAACTGGGAGGTTGTACCGCCAATTCCTGCATTAATATATTCTATCTGCGCCTGCGGAAACTTCTCCTTCCACCACTTATAAACCAGATAAGCATAGCATGTTTCGGGTGTGGAAGACAGACTTCCCTGCGTAATGGATCCTCCGAGGAATCCAACCTTGACCGGTTCTCCTGCTTCTGCCTTTTTCATGCACGCTTTAATGCGCTTCCAGTTACCTCTGTTTAACTCACCTTTTTCAAAATCTACCGGATATCCCATAGACACCTCCCCAACCTGTTTCTTTGGAAATATTCAGAAAGGCTTGCTTTTCAACAAGCCTTTCCATTCCTTTTATAATTCCTATCGTAGCTGTTAAGCACCTTATCTGATGCCGATTTCTGTATCAGTTTCAGTCAATCTGCTGTGCTCTTTAATATAAGCAACAATATCCTCGAACTGTGTAAATGCAAGACCTACATAGCTGTCTGCACAGCCATAGTAAATTGCGATTTTACCGGTTTCCGGATCATGAATCGTTGCACAGGGGAAACATACATTAGGAACGAATCCTCTTTCCTCATACCACTCTTCCGGAGTAAGAAGGAAGGTTTCACAACGATATTTTACAATAGAAGGATTCTCAAGATCAAGGATTGCACCTCCGATGGAATATACGAAGCCATTGCAGGTTCCGCTTACACCGTGATAGAACAGCAGCCATCCTTCGCTTGTCTCGATCGGAGCAGCACCGCCGCCGATCTTAACGGATTCCCACCATTCGCTTCCCTGGCTCATTACATGTCTGTGCTTGCCCCAGTATACCATATCCGGGCTCTCACTTAAGAAGATATCACCAAACGGAGTATGTCCACTGTCGGAAGGTCTGCTTAACAGCATATAATTGCCATTGATTTTACGAGGGAATAATACCGCATTTCTGTTATAAGGAATGAACGGATTCTCCAATCTTGTGAAGGTCTTGAAATCGGTGGTCTTCGCCATACCGATGGAAGCGCCGTAGAAATCCTGACACCAGATAATGTAATAGGTATCCTCTACCTTAACAAGTCTCGGATCGTAAGCATATCTGGGCATGAAAGGTTCTCCCTTTTCATTGACAAACGGAATCTTCTCCTTGTCAAAATCCCAGTGAATGCCATCCTTGCTTTTTCCCATATAGATATAAGGAATACCGTTTGTCTGCTCACCACGGAATACACCGATGAATTCATCACCGTAAGGCATTACGGCACTATTGAAGATTCTTGCAACACCTTCTACCGGGTTTCTTCCGATAATCGGGTTTTCCGTATATCTCCAGATCGGTGCTCCTGTTAAATTTGCAGGTCTTTCCTGCCAGGGTACGTTCTTAACAGGAGGGGCAATCATTTTTAATTCGCTCATTTTCTTTTCCTTTCTGTTGGTTTATAGTTTCATTTTATAAGCCGCAGCGCATTATCTGCGATAACAGTTCAGCCATGCAGAAATGATTGTGTAAGGCATGGCTGAACTGTAATTATCTGCGATTCAGGTATTCCAGATTCTTCTTTACAAGGTCACATCTCTGTGCAACACACTCTACAGAACGAAGCGGATCCTGAGGAGTATTGAATACATAGTCAATCAGCTTGTCAATTGTAGTAGATGCTACATGCATTCTGGTATCGCTGGATGCATAATAAATATATACATCTCCGTTTTCTGTTGTAATCGCACCATTGGTAAATACGACGTTGGAAACGTCACCGACTCTCTCTGCGCCTCTGGGTCCGATCAGCATTCCGGAAGGCTCAGCGATCACCTTCGAAGGATCCTTTAAGTCTGTTGCGAATGCATAAATAACATAACGCAGACCTGCTGCTGTATTACGTACACCATGTGCAATATGGATCCATCCCTTTTCGGTCTTGATCGGAACAGCGCCTGCACCGTTCTTAACCTCGGTAATGGTATGATACTTACGTAAGCTGGTCATCTTCTCTTCGTCAATTACAGCATGTTCAATATCATCACACAGACCAAAACCAATTCCGCCGCCTGATCCGGTTTCAATGAAATCATCCATCGGTCTGGTATAGAATGCATATTTACCGTTTACAAATTCCGGATGAAGTACAACATTTCTCTGCTGGGGAGAATGAAGCGTGGTTAAGTTGTCCAGTCTCTCCCACGTCTTCAGATCTTTGGTTCTTACGATACCGGCTGCTGCAACTGCTGCAGAAAGATCATTTACGGAAGTATCTTTACTTTCGGAACAGAATACGCCATAGATGTAACCGTCTTCATGCTTGGTAAGACGCATATCATATACGTTGGTCTCTTCCGGGCAGGTATCCGGGAGAAGGATCGGATAATCCCAGAAACGGAATCCGTCTACTGGGCTGTCACTTTCTGCTACCGCAAAGAAAGACTTACGGTCATCGCCCTCTACTCTCGCTACCAGATAATACTTACCATTTAATTCGATTGCACCGGAATTCAGTACAGCATTAATTCCAAGTCTCTTCATGAAATAAGGATTTGTTTCCGGATTAAAGTCATACTGCCAGATTAAAGGAGCATGCTCTCTTGTCAGTACCGGATATTTGTATTTATCATAAATACCATTGTAAAAATCAGGATCGATCTCATTCTTACGATTGATGAGCAGTTCCTGCTTTGCTAACTCGATCTCATAATGCTTATTCATTGTTAGAATTTTCCTCCTTCTTTACGGGATCTCTTAATTACTTCGAAACACATTCTTCCGTTATGATACGGGCACTTCCATGGTTCTACAATCGGTCTGCCCTCATAAGGCTTACCCTCCGGATCCACTTCCCAGAACCATTCGGAGCCTGCACGCTTATCAATGACATGATCCTTGATGAACTGCCATTCGCTCTCTGCTGCCTCCAGATATTCCGTCTTTGAAGGCTCCTTCTCATAACCATTCAAAAATCCAACCACCGTTTCTGCCTGTACCCACCAGATACGATGTGTATTCACAACACCCTTTTCACATTCGTTTGCCAGAGAATGTCCATCAAAGGCAACCTTGTAAATCTGGGCTGTCAGATCCTTCGTAATTGGAGAAAGAAGTGCCTCGTACTTCGGATCTCCAAGGACTTCGATACCACGATCCATTAACCATGCGGTTTCAATGTCATGTCCATAGGAATGAAGATCGAGAATCGAATTCATGTCTGCGTCAAAGAAAACCTCCTGGCGATGAAGCTCCGGATTATAGACCTTCGTTGCAAAGGTATCCATGATCCACTTAAGGCTTTCAGCCACCTCAGGCAGCTTTGCCACACGATACAGCTCTGTGTATGCTTCAAATACATGAAGCAGGGTATTCATTGTCTTATCTGCGATGATACCGTTCTCAGAAAGCTTATCGTTCTCAATGAGATGGAATTCCTTATTGAACGCTTCCAGATATCCGATTTCATCGGTACATTTATTTTCAACAATATGATACAGCTCTTTGGCAATACTTAATGCTTCTTCATCACCGGACGCTTCATAGTATGAGCTTAAAGCATAGATTGCAAATGCCTGATTGTAGGTATGCTTCGTGGTATCCTCCGGCTTTCCGTCATACTGGATGGACCAGAAGATTCCACCATTCACACGATCCAGACAGCAGTTCTTCAAAAACTCAAAAGCATGCTTTGCCTCGTCCAAAAGGGACTCATCCTTAAGCAGTGTATAGGCATTGGAGAAGAACCACATGATACGGCTGTTTAAGATACATCCCTTTACTGCCTTCTTATCCACTGCAAGATCATAGGTCATATAACCATAATATCCACCATACTCGTTGTCTCTCAAATTCTTCCAAAAGGGAATAATGGTCTGCGTAAGATGATCCTGAATTTCATTCACCATCATAATTCCGCCCTCCGTAAAATCAGTCTTGTGTTAACCCTTAACAGCTCCGGCTGTCAATCCGGAATAAATCTGCTTCTGACAGGTAATAAATACGATCAGTGCAGGAAGCAGTGAAATAATAACGCCGGCACAGATCAGATTGTATTTACTTCCCAGAGGTCCTACGAAGGTATACAGAGAGGTGGCTACCGTTGCATATCTTTTCTTATCCTGCAGATAAAGATTCGCATTATAGTATTCATTGTAGGTACCAACGCCCTTCAGAATACATGCAGTTACAATCGCCGGCTTTAACAGTGGAAGCAAAATTCTGTAGAAAATGGTAAAGTAAGATGCACCATCCATGATTGCCGACTCATCCAGTGAATAATCAATGTTCTCAAAGAACTGGATGTAAATATAAATCGAAATAACGTCCGTACCGCAGGTCATCAGGATATAACCAAACATATTATTGATAAATCCCAGCTTGTACATCATTTCGTATACCGCGATCTGCATTGCAACACCGGGAAGCTGGCAGGCAACCAGGAACAGGTTACGGATCAAGGTATTTCCGAAGAATTTGAAACGATTCAGCACATAAGCAAGCTGTGTCCCGATGAATACGGATAAAATCAATACCGCTATCAGAATAATGGTAGAGTTGATAAATGCTCTTCCCATTCCCGCCTTCTGGAAAGCACTTACGAAGTTGTCGAAGTACAGCCAGCTCGACGGGGGAGTCATAACATTCGTGCTGTTATACTCTGCATCGGGTTTGAAAGCGGTAATTACGCAGGAAACCAGCGGAATAATTGCAACCAGGGAAAAGAAAACAAGGGATGCATACTTTAAAAAGATCAGAATGAATTTTTTAATGTGTCCGAAAATTGTCATCTTATCTTCCCTCCTTCTTTGCAGCAAGCTTGGCAAGCTTCTTCTCTCTCTTCACTGCTGCATTAATATCCTCATCCTCAGAATTCTTAAAGACATACTTGAAGAACAGCTTCTGTGCCACCGTCACAACCAGAATAATCGCCAGAAGCACAACTGCCATTGCGGATGCCAGACCTACCTTTTGCTGAGTATGTGCGATCTGGTGCATGATTACGAAGTAAGTACCCGTTCCGTTTGCACCATCGGTAATAACATAAGGCGGCTCGAATGCACTCAAGGATCCGGTAATGGAAAGGATAACATTCAAAGTTAAAATCGTCTTAATACTTGGCAGAATAATATATAAGAACTGATGCCATTTATTTGCACCGTCCAGCATGGAAGCCTCATACAGCTCCGGATCCACAGACATGATTGCTCCGATAAACAATACCATGTTCTGTCCGAAATAACGCCATACAGAGGTTCCAACCAGAGAGAAGTTGTTAATGCTCTGGTCCTTGAGCCAGTACGGAAGATTGTCTAACTGGAATCCACACCATTGGAGAACGGTATCAAATACGAAACCTCTGGTGTAGAAGAACTTAAAAATAAAACCAACAGCAATACCGTTAATCAGGAACGGGAAGAACATAAATCCCTTAAAGAGATCACCGAACCTGGTTTTAAAGCTTAACATTGTAGCAAGATACAATGCAATTGCAAGCTGTACTACCGATCCAAGCATATAGTACAGGCTCAACTTCAATGCTCCGAAGCAGTCGCTTCTCTGGAACACCTTCATGTAGTTTTTCCATCCAACAAATTTACGGGCACCGGTATATTTCATATTATAAAAGCTGTAGCTTACCATCTCTGCAAACGGAAGATAGGTAAATACAATCAGCAATACCAGAGGTACAATCAAAAAGGCAATCATAACAAATACCTTTTGCCCGTCTCTGCTTCTGGCCCACTCGCCAAATGATCTTTTCTTTTTTTGTGTCGCAATATTAGTTGCCGCCATTTGTGACCTCCCTGATAAATCGAGCCAGGGAGAATTACTCCCCCCGGCTCATTGATTTACTTATAATAAACTGATTTATGGATTAGTTGTTAACTTCTACTCCAAGTTCAGCCTGAGCATCGTTCCAAGCCTTGGTCCAGTCTGCCATGATGTCATCATAGGTTTCAGATCCGGTAGCTGCTGCTTCAACGATTCTCTGTACCTTATCGTTACCACCTGCATTGAAGGAAAGTTCGGATTCAGAGTTCATATCGTTCAGAAGGCTCTCTTCTCCAGCTAAAGCCGGCTGATCTGCCATTGTAGTACATCCGTCGAATGCCTTGTACATATCCGGATTCTCGCCACCCTTAACTACGGTGTAACCACCTTCGTTGTAGCACCAGTTGGATTTCTCGGTCATCCACTTAATGAATACCAGAGAAGCAGCCTTGTTATCATCAGAAGAGTTTACATTAATGCAGTAGCTGTAGTCACCGCCTGCTAATGCATACTGTGTTCCGTTAACGCTCATCGGGAAAGGCATATATCCAACATCTTCACCATGGGAGTCAGCTTCTACCATCTGGGAGTAAGCCCAGGAACCAAGTACCATACATCCGATTTCACCTCTGTTCAGCATACCCTTGCAGCCTTCCCAGTCAGTTGTGGTGTAGTCATCTTCAATTAAGCCATCAGCAACTGCATCGTAAAGGATCTTGTAAAGAGCGTACGCACCGGTTCCGTCACCGTTATCCTTGAAAGGTTCAGCAGTATGAACGAACTTCTGGTTCATGTAGGTATCATCACCATTGGAAACAACTCCAAGGTAAGCATCCCATGCACCCATGGTCCAGCCTGCAGCATAGTTGGTGTAAAGAGGAATTGCATCTGTGTTGTCCTTGATTAACTGAAGGTCAGCGATGAATTCATCAGGAGTCTTAGGAAGCTCTGTGATACCAGCTGCTTCAAATACTGCCTTGTTGTAAACAACACCCTGTGCTCCAGCCATGTAAGGAATACCATATGCCTTGCCATCTACCTGATGAGCGTCTACGAAGTTCAGTGTCTGGGACAGTGTATCGTAGTCATCAAGAGGCATAAAGTATGTTGCGTAATCAGCCTTGTCTACTGCAGGAATAAACATGATATCACCCCAGTCACCTGTAGAAAGACGAAGAAGTGCATCTTCTGGGTAATCAGTAACTGCTTCTGCTTCTACAGTGATGTTCGGGTAATCTTTGTTAAATTCAGCGATCATCTTATCAATTGTTCCGTCTTCTGCACGGTCAGTCTTATGATGAAGCCACTTAATGGTTGCTGTAAGGTCTGTGTAGTCCTCACCTAATGTGATGGAAGAGTATGTAAGTGCCCCGTCTTCTGCGGGTGCTTCTGCCTCTTCTTCTGCGGGTGCTTCTGCTTCTTCTGCAGGAGCTTCTGTTTCTGTGTCTGCTGAGGTATCAGCAGGAGTTGTGGTGTCTGTGCTTGCGCCGCCACATGCTACCATAGAAAAGGTCATGGCTGTTGCAAGACAAACTGCTAAAACTTTTTTCAGTTTCATAATAACTTTTTCCTCCTTTTTTCTGAACAAAATTTAAATTGTCCGATAAGCTACATTTGTAACTTAATTTAAATTATATTTAATTTATTTTTTTAATCATCACTTATTATTGCGTTTTATATCATATTCTTGTCTATTTTATTCAATTCTTCTTTTTTTACAATTTGAAAGGTGGTTTTTTGTACATTTTATCCATATTTTGCCTCTTAGAATCCACTTAATCGTTTACTTTAATAGATTAAAATTGGTTAATTTCTTATTCTATGATATGATTATTGATATAGCTCTGTGCAGCTACATTTTATACAGAAAAAACTATGAGCCAGAGAGAAAAGCCTCTCTCTGGCTCATAGTTTTGTTTATTTTGAAGTCTGATATGTTATTAACACCTTAATCTTAATACAGAACCTCTACTCCAAGTTCTGTCTGGGCATCATTCCAGGCTGTTGTCCAATCAGCCATAATGTCATCAAAGGTTTCAGATCCGGTAGCTGCCGCTTCAACGATTCTCTGTACCTTGGCATTACCGCCTGCGTTAAAGGAAAGTTCAGACTCTGCATTCATGTCGTTAAGAAGAGTTTCTTCTCCTGCAAGTGCAGGTTCATCGCTTAATAATGTTGCAGACGCAAATGCTTCATACATAGGAGGATTCTCGCCATCCTTTGCAACAGTATAACCGCCTTCACTATAACACCAGCCGGATTCCTCGGTCATCCACTTTACGAATACCATCGCTGCTGCTTTGTTCTCATCAGATGAGTTTACATTAATACCATAGTTATAGTCACCGCCTGCCAATGCATACTGAACACCATTAACAGTCATCGGGAAAGGCATATATCCGATATCATCACCATGATCACCAGCCTGTACCATCTGAACAAATGCCCAGGAACCAAGAACCATACATCCGATTTCACCGTTATTGATCATACCCTTGCAGCCTTCCCAGTCTGTTGTGGTATAGTCATCTTCGATCAGACCATTTGCAACCGCATCATAAAGGATCTTGTAAAGAGCATATGCACCGGTTCCATCTCCATTATCCTTGAAGGGCTCTGCCGTATGCGCGAACTTCTGATTCATGTATGTGTTATCACCATTGGATACACATCCAAGATATGCATCCCATGCACCCATGGTCCAGCCTGCTGCATAGTTGGTATAGAGAGGAATTGCATCGGTATTGTCCTTGATTAACTGAAGGTCAGCAATGAATTCTTCCGGAGTAGTAGGAAGAGTAGTAATACCTGCCTTCTCAAATACTGCCTTGTTGTAAACAACACCCTGTGCATTTGCAAGACACGGAACACCATAGCTGATTCCATCATACTGCCATGCATCTGCGAAATTGATTTCCTTCTGCATATCTTCCAGTGTGCCGTAAGGAACGAAATAATTCGGCAGCTCAGCCTTATCTACTGCAGGGATGAGCATAATATCGCCCCAGTCACCTGTGGTAAGACGAAGAAGTGCATCTTCTGCATAATCCGTAATGCCTTCTGTTTCCACTGTGATATTCGGATATACCTTATTGAATTCTTCCACAAGCTTTGCAAAGGTACCGTCTTCTTCACGGTCTGTTCTGCAGTGAATATACTTGATCGTTGTTGTAATGTCTGTGTAATCCTCTCCTAACTTGATTGAAGAATAAGTAAGTGCCCCGTCTTCTGCAGGTGCTTCTGCCTCCTCTTCTGCCGGTGCCTCTGTCTCTTCCTCTGCAGGTGCTTCAGTTTCTGTGTCTGCTGATGTGTCCGCAGGCGTTGTGTCTGTGCCTGCTCCACCACATGCTACCATAGAAAATGTCATGGCTGTTGCAAGGCAGACTGCTAAAACTTTTTTCAGTTTCATAATAACTTTCCCTCCGTCTTCTGGATATTTTAATCATATCCGTTAAATTAATAACTTGTTTTTAATTATATTTAATTTATTTTTTATAATCATCACTCATTATTGTCATTCTACACACATTATTGCATTTTTCGTCTATTTCTTCATTTTTTACAATTTTTTATCATCTTTTTTGTTCATTTTATCTATTTTTTAATGTCTTTTTCAATTTTTCTATCTTAAATTAAAACTAATTTTAGTTAATTTCCTTTCAAAAAGGCTAATTTTTTCAGATTAATATATTAGTACACAGATTTCTATTTTGTATTTTCTTTCATTTTATATCACATCTTTTACTGACATTTTATATACCCTGATATAATTTTAGTGCATTGCATAATTCATATATCTTTTTTATAATAGATATATGAACACAAAAGACTTTTGCGCTTCCTTTAAAGAAGCCTTATTATCCCCACCTAAAACTTCATCCTCCATGCATCCGGAAAGCTTTCTCGGGCAATTTTTTTCAGAAGTTCCCATGCTTGCGGATAAGACAGCTTCGCATTTTTATTCCGGGGGAAGCATATCTGTTCGCAACTCATGGTCTTTTGATATTCGTGAGCTTGATTGTTTTATGCTTTTATATACTTCTTCGGGATGTGGCAAACTGCTTATCAACCAGCATGTTATCTCTTTAACCGAGGATACTCTGCTGTTATTAGACTGCCGACAGCGTTTCCGGATTGATGTTGCAGTAAGTCCCTGGAAATATCAGGTTTTATTCTTTAGCAGTACACATGCTGCGGAGCTACTGAGTCTGATAAGTGAAGAACCCTTCTGTATTCTGAATACTACAGCCCACTCTGAGTACGTGTTACAATTGGAAAAGCTTCTATTCCTGAATTATGAAAAGACCATGATTTCACAGCTCCGTGCCAGCGATCTTCTGAACCATCTGCTGACCGAATTCACCGTTGAATTTTTAAAGAAAGATCAGGAATTCCGCAAAATTCCTTCTTATATAGAAAAGATCCACGATTTGTTTGAGGAGCACTACGAGGAAAATTACTCTCTCGATGATCTGGAATCCAGATTCAGTATCAGTAAATACCGCATCTGCCGGGAGTTCGGCGAATACTATGGTATCACACCGCTCCAATACCTGAACCGGCGGAGAATCCGTATTGCCTGCCACCTGCTCGAAACTACCTCCTTGCGTATTCATGAGGTCGGCAGTGCAGTCGGCATTGACAATACGAATCATTTTATCTCCTTATTTAAAAAATACGAGAGCTGTACTCCGCTCGAATATAAAGCAAGGGAACTGGCGACATAGCCACCGGTTCCCTCATTGGTTTTCTATTGGTTTCCTATTAATTTTTTCCGGCAGCGATTCAGGATCCTATTTTCCGAATCATTACAACTTTTTCACACTTGTCTTAATTACCATATGTCCTTCGACCGTGGTAATTCCCTTCTTATAATGCTCACCAACTATCTTTTTCAGCAGATTGTTTATGGTCTTACGTGCCATTTCCTTAATATCCACCTCATAGGTTGTGATATCCAGATCCCCTCTTCCGGGAACCTGATAATTATCAAAGCCTACAATGGAAATATCCTCCGGCACACGGTATCCCTTCTGCTTCAGATATCCGATCAGATCAATTGCCGTTACGTCATTGTTACAGGCAAACGCTGTCGGCATATCCTTCGGAAGAACGAAGTCATAATTGATACACCGCGCCCTGGTATCCTTCGAACGGTCATCAATCACATAATCTGCCGGCACCTCCTGCCCATGCTCCAGCATTGCTTTATAATAACCCATATAACGGTCGGTAATACTGTTCGTGGAAAGCAGCGTCCCCACATAGGCAATCTTCTTATGTCCCATTTCGAACAGATAATTCACCAGCTTATACATTCCATAGAAGTTATCCGTAATCACTGCATCAAATTCGTGCTTGCGGTCATAAAAGTCCAGACAGATATAGGGTACCTTGATATTACGTTCAATCAGGGACAGATAATCGGAAGATAACATACCGATAATGATCAGTCCGTCAATCTTCTCCTCCTGAAGGAGCTTCGGAAGAATCATTTCCTTTTCATTCTGCATGGAAAGCACCTCAAGAAGCGTAAAGCATTCCTTCGATACCGCCTTCGTTGCCACGGACTGATACATCTGCCAGTAAAAGGACTGTGTCTGGTCAAAATAAATCTCCGAAATCAAAACCCCGATATTATAAGTCCGCTTATTACTGCTTAATCTTGCTGCCGTCGGTGTCTGATAGCCCATTTCCTTGGCGAGCTGCTTGATTCTTGCCCTCATTTCCTCACTAACCCCTTTTTGGTCAGAAAGTGCCTTGGAAACAGTTACCGTGCTCACATTCACGATCGCAGCAATATCTGCCAGTTTCACTGTTTTCGCCATTACTTTTGCCATCCCTCTTAAGAATTTGTCTGTCTTACGCTTTCACCAGATGGATCAGACGTGCCTTGTAATCACCCCAGAGATTCTGTACCAGATACCCGGCCTTCATCAGAACATCACCGGTATAGGTTCCTTCTTCTCCCTCGATCTGATACAGCTTCTCAGGATCAAGTCCCTTGAAGAAAATTCTTCTGCTGTGATAATTCGGACGATTCATGACCTGTACATAGGTAAAGAGTGCTTCTTCCTTATCCTTGCGGACAACACCATAGCAGTCAAACATATGATTCCGGCTGTAGGATGCAATTCGGTAATAATCGCCTTCCCGGACGAGATCGTTATATTTGTGATACATCGCAACCTGTTCCGGAATCATCTCACGGTCTTCCTGCGGAATCTTCGTTACATCAAGCTCATAGCCAAAGGTTCCTGCCAACGCCACATAGCCCCTTGTTTCAAAAGGAGTTACTCTTCCTACGGTATGATTCGGACAGTCGGATACGTGTGCACCCATTGCAGATAATGGATAAATCATGGAGGTTCCCTCCTGAATCATCAACCGCTCGATGGCATCCGTATCATCGGAGCACCAGATCTGCGGGCTGTAGTATAACATACCCGGATCGAATCTTGCACCGCCGCCGGAGCAGTTCTCGAGCAGCAGATACGGAAATTCCTTCATCAGACGCTCCTGCAGTTCGTATACCGCAAGAACATACCGGTGATAAAGCTCACCCATCTGATCTGCCGGAAGAGCAGCAGAACCGATATCCGTAAGCTGACGGTTCATATCCCACTTCACATATTCGATATGTGCACTTCTTAAAATCCTGGCTACACTCTCATAGGTATGCTCTAAGACCTCTCTTCTGGAAAGATCTAAAACATACTGGTTACGGCTGCGTGTTCCAACACGTCCCGGAATGGCAATCGCCCAGTCCGGGTGTTCCCTGTACAGATCGGAATCCGGAGAGATCATTTCCGGCTCAAACCAGATACCGAACTTCATGCCAAGCTTATTTACTTCATCTACCAGATACTTCAGTCCGCCAGGCAGCTTCTCTTCATTTACTACCCAGTCACCAAGTGCACGGTTATCATCGAAGCGGTCGCCAAACCAGCCATCATCCATAACCAGCATCTCAATGCCAAGCTCCGAAGCCTGCTTTGCAATCGCAATCAGCTTCTCGGTATTAAATTCAAAATAAGTAGCCTCCCAGTTATTAATAAGAATCGGGCGCTTCTTGTCCTTATATTCTCCACGGATCAGATGATTGCGGTAGAAATCATGGAAGGTTCTGGTCATTGTGCCAAGTCCGCCCGCAGAATATACCATAACTACTTCCGGAGCCTGAAAGGCTTCGCCCGGATTCAGCTTCCAGCTAAAGTCCTCAGGATGAATTCCCATGATCATACGAAGCTGGTCAAACTGATCGTTCTGTACCATAGCCTTAAAGTTACCGGAATATACAAAATTCATTGCATAAACTTCACCTTGATCGTCATCGGCACCCTTTGTCTTTAATGCCATGAACGGATGATCCTGATGGCTGGATTCGCCCCTGACGGACTCTACAGAAAGCTTTGCATGGCTTACCGGAACCGTCTGGATATGACGCTCTCTTGCCCAGGAACCATGAAGGGTGACTGCTTCAAAATCGCGATTATCCATATCAAGACAGGCACTCATAACCCTGGTTAAAAATAAGGTCTTTTCGGAAGGATTCACCACCTTCACACTTCTGGTAATGACATCCACATCCTCAAATACCGTGTACATCAGAACTGCTTCCAGACCGGTATGACTGTCCATGCAGGTGATTTCCAGAGTCTCACATTCCTGCTCTGTTCCAAAAGAAGCCGGAAGTCCTTCTAAGGCAGGCTTTCCCAATGTAATCTTATGGGAAACATAATTTAAAGAAAGACCGGTATTTCCCTCCCCGGTACGGATGCTGATGCAGTCCTCACGGTAGTCGCCAAGACCATGTGCCGGATATTCCATCGGAAAACTGTCAAGAAAGGAACCACGGTCACGATTGTTCCTGGAAGGAACAAAGGGTCCCTCCTCAATTCTCAATAAATGATCCAGATGATAATCGTTTAGTTTCTGTCCATAATATACATGTCCCAGAAACTGTTCATCATCCACAACGGCAATGACATAGCTGGTATTCTTCGTATCCAGCTTAAATAGCTTCTTAACATCTTTGGAAAGATCTTCGTATTGCTGTACGCCCATAATAACCCTCACTTAATTCTTTGATATTTTAAACAATTAATCTCACTTTTGTTTAGCTAATTTTAATATTGCAAAAGATTAATTTAATTAAATTATAAATTAAATGAATTAATTGTCAAGGTTGAAACCTCATCTTACGTTACTGTTCCCTTCTGAATCAGATTCTTATCTTTCTAAAAATTCCTGTTCCCACAGGATCTCATCCGGCACAGCTTTCCCCGAATTCCGCTGCTTCTGAATCAGGTTATCCATACGGTGCTTCTTCTGCCCCTGCTTCACGTAATAGCGTGCAATCATCTCTTTATACATAGGATTAATTTCCAATTTGTCACGGATCTCCTTTGCAAAAGTACAGTAGGTAAACAGAATACCTCTTACTACCTTGTTCAGTCTCGGTGATCCACTGCTTTCATACAATACCCATACACAGTAATCCTTCACAAACATTTCCTTGAAATTATTCTTCGCACGCACCAGATCACTCTTGATCTTTTCCTTGGCATCTGAGGAAAGCTCATTATTCTTCTTATAAAACTGTGCATAGTCAAAGTACTCACTGGTAAGGGAACGCTCCGAAACATCATTCCATCTGGCTCCCTGCTCTCTCTTGCACATCTCCCAGCGGAACTGTCCGGTGAGGCGCAGGATCGACATCTGCAAGTCCTCCAGATGGAACAGGGAAAGCATCATTCTTGCCGGTGTCGTTCTTCTCTTTCCTTCAATTTCCTGCCACATAATACCTCTGGTACCGATATTCGGCATCAGGATAAAGTCCGGCAGTACCTCGACATGAATATATTCCTTGGAAATTCCCTCATCCGGATTCGTATAAATCGTTTCCCTGTAATATGCACTGTAATCCACGCCCCGGATTCCATTCATAATCTGTTCCACACGGTCTGCACTTACAACTGCTGAATCCAGCGTTTTTAACAGATTATGCTCGGAAAAGATCGGACAATAGGTACTGATATGTCCGCTTGTTGTCTTATCCACCGTTGGGAATACATTTTCCAGTTCATACATGACTCTGGATTCCGGTGTCCGTAATAAAATCGCCTCTTCTTCCTTCGTAATCCTGGCAAGACGCTGCTGCTCATGCAGATAATCCGCATAATCCATGTCAAATTCATTACGGCTCGGCTCCTTCTGTCCATGGTAAATCGCCATCAGCCATTCATAATAGGAATAAACGCCACGCTTCGGATCAGTCGGAATCTGCTCTGCCATGCGGTACAAGGCAACCGCATTCTCCATTCCTGCCAGCTCCTCATCCATATAACCGAAATTAAAGAGCATCTTCACAACCTTCGGAACGGCAGTATCCTTCACGCTCTTCTGGAAAGCCTGAATATAAATCTGATTAAAGCTCTTAGTTATTCCTGCCCGCAGCATACGCGCATCGTCTTCAGTACTGTTCTTATTCACCAGATGCTTGTAGGTCTCCACACGCTTCCGGAATTCTGCTGCCAGATCCGGTTCACATTCTGCATACTGCAGAATCTGATCAAGGGAATTCTTAAGCTTTCCAACAATATCCTCATCCAGCTGGGCTGCTTCCTCTGCCTGCCGCTTCACCAGCTCTCCAATCTGCGCCATCCTGTTCTCACAGTCTGCTTTTCTTGCCGCAAAAAAATCCTTCTGCGCATAACCCTGTTTTTCAAGCTGGCTTAAGGTTCCTGTCAGCACCTTCTTTACCAGTATCACAGAAATATCCTTCAAACCATTCTTCTTTACAATTTTTTCATAAAGGGAAAGATACAGCTCCAGAAGGTCCAGACCACTTTCATTCATCAGCAGCTCACAAACCTCCTGAATATGATCCTTCATTCTTCCGTACAGTCCTGCCATCTGATTCATATCATCACAGGTTTTCGACATAAATCCGACTACAAAATTCATATCTGTCTTGTTCTTATCCCACACGGAAAGCATCTGCTCCATAGTACTGTAATATCCGGAAATCCAGTCCGGAATCTTTTCCTCCTGCGGAATATCAGAAAGCTCTTCATAACGCTCCAGTTCTCCAGGCGAAATGTGGTTGTTCTCACAGATCCGTATATAATTCTCATAGCTTCCGGTCAGATAGTCCTGCATCATATCACTGGCCGTCTGCACTTCCTTATAATGGAGCAGAAGTTCATTGAGCTGCCGGAACAGAGACGATTGAAAATACCGCACCACCTCACCATGCTCCTTAAAAAACTTCTTCAGCTCCGGCACCTTTGATGGATAATCCACAACTGCCAGATTCTCCTTCGCCACATATCGGAAATTTGTCTCCTTGTGAATCAGATCCGGGAGGCCAATCACATCTCCATTATGAAGCTCATAGGAACCGCCCTCAAAAATAACCACTGCCGTTCCTCTCATAATCATCATTAATCCGTTCAGCTTCTGACCACTTTCGTATATTACCGTTCCCTTCAAAATTTCTCGCATTCCCATTATAAATCCGACACCTCTTCTCTACCCTGTAATCCCGTTCTCATCATCTGCCCAGACGAGAGCACAGCGAACTGCTCTCCTCCAGCCCTTCAGAAGCTGTCTGCGGTGTTCTTCTCCCATCTGATGGGTAAACTCCGTTGACAACTGCCAGTTTTCCTTAATTTCATCTCTATCCTTATAATAGCCGCAGGCAAGTCCCGCAAGATATGCGGCACCAAGTGCCGTTGTTTCAATACATTCCGGCCGGTAAACTCTTGCTCCGAGAATATCTGACTGAAACTGCATCAGAAAATCATTTGCACTCGCACCACCATCCACCTTCAATCCTGCAATGGATACCTCCACATCCTCTTCCATCGCATGCAGGACATCGGCTGACTGATAGGCAATCGACTCCAGCGTTGCGCGGATAAAATGCTCCTTCTGGCATCCTCTGGTAATACCGACTATGGTTCCTCTCGCGTAAGGATCCCAATAGGGCGCCCCCATGCCGGCAAAAGCAGGAACCAGATAAACTCCCCCGGTATCCTCTGCTCCATTCGCATACTTCTCTGTTTCGGATGCCTTTTTAATCATCCGCATGCCATCACGCAGCCACTGGATCGCTGCCCCAGCCACGAACACACTTCCTTCCAGTGCATATTCCACCTGATCAGAGGTACTCGCCGCAATGGTGGTAAGCAGTCCATGCTTTGAAGAAATAGCTTCCCGTCCGGTATTCATTAATAAGAAGCATCCGGTTCCATAGGTATTCTTCACCTGCCCCTTTTCAAAGCAGCACTGTCCGAAAAGTGCCGCCTGCTGATCCCCTGCAATTCCTGCAATTGGTATCTCACCACCCAGAACAGAGCTCTCGGTATAGCCATAGATACAGCTTGACGGCTTCACCTTCGGAAGCATGCATTCCGGAATACGGAAAAGGGTAAGCAACTCCTTATCCCAGCAAAGCTTATGAATGTCAAACAGCATCGTTCTGGACGCATTCGTATAATCCGTCACATGAACCTCACCCTTCGTGAGATTGTATATCAGCCAGCTGTCCACGGTTCCAAACAGCAGTTCCCCACGTTCTGCACGCTCTCTGGCTCCGTCCACATGATCCAGAATCCATGCAATCTTCGTTGCACTGAAATATGCATCAGGGATAAGTCCTGTCTTTTCTTTAATTAAATCACTGTAACCCAGTGCCACCAGCTCATCAATCCGGTCTGCCGTTCTCCGGCACTGCCATACAATGGCATTATAAATGGGCTCACCGCTCTTCCGGTCCCAGATAATGGTTGTTTCACGCTGATTCGTAATGCCGATTGCCGCAATGTCCTCCGGCTGTGCCATTACCTTCGCCATCGCCTCTGTCGTAACCGCCAGCTGGGAAGCCCAGATTTCTCTCGGATCATGCTCCACCCACCCCGGTTGTGGATAAATCTGTGAGAATTCCTTCTGTGCCATACTGTGAATCTTCCCGTTCTTTTCAAAAAGAATACACCGGGAGCTGGTCGTACCCTGATCCAATGCCATAAGATATTTTGCCATACTGTATACCTCCTATTCCAATGCGGATGTTGCCACGATATCAATTCCGGTATCCGCAATATTGGAAATCAGGATATCCCCTACCCGGACCGGTGCTGCTGCCACCGCCTTACGGAGAATCCCCATACATTCATCAATCTTTCCCTTCGGGATTTCGCCATTTGTTTTCACGGAAACCACCTGGTTTCTTCTGCCCTCTACCCTGATTAAAGAGGTCAGTGTGCGAACCGGTGCCGTAAATTCATTCCTTGCGTAGGCCTCACCCTTCGGACAGGTATTCCCTGTAATATCAAGTGTTCCGTCATCCTTCCTCTTAACGGTAACCAGACACCCCAGCGGGCATCCGATACAGATCACCTGACTGTTTTTATCAAATCCTTCCGGAATCGTATTCTTGGATTTGGCAGGTATTTTCGGACGGACCGCCTCTCCCCAGTCCTCTTCTCCCTGTAAAATATGCTCTGCCGCATATTCTCCTGCATGAGCAGCCTCTTCTGATACATGATCCACAAGATCGTGCACATGAAGAACATTTCCGCAGGCAAAAACACCCTCGACCGTTGTTTCCAGCTTTGCATTAACTACAGGTCCCTGTGTCATGGAATCCATCTGCGCACCTGCCTGGATACTCAGCTCGTTCTCCGGAATCAGACCACAGGAAAGCAGAAGAGTATCACATTCCACGTACTGTTCGCTGCCCGGGATTGGTTTCAGATTCTCATCCACCTTCGAAATGGTGACGCCCTCGATCCGGTCTGCTCCATGAATTTCCGTTACGGTATGGCTAAGCATCAGTGGAATATCATAATCGTCCAGACACTGTGCAATATTTCTCCGTAAACCACCCGAATACGGCATAATCTCCGCAACCAGCTTCACCTTCGCGCCCTGCAGTGTCATTCGCCGTGCCATAATCAGACCGATATCCCCGGATCCCAATACGACGACATTCTTGCCCGGAAGGCGCCCCTCGATATTGACATAACGCTGTGCTGTTCCGGCAGAAAACACACCAGCCGGACGATATCCCGGAATGTTCATGGCTCCACGGGAACGTTCCCTGCATCCCATGGCAAGCACCACAGCTTTGCATTCGATCTGAAACATGCCCTGTTCCTTATTCATCGCGGTAACCACACAGTTCTTACCGCCCTGCACATCCACCACCATCGTATTCAGCAGATACTTCACACGGGAAGCCTTTACCTTCTCTACATAACGGCTCGCATATTCCGGTCCCGTGAGCTCTTCCTTAAAGGTATGAAGTCCGAAGCCATTGTGAATACACTGGTTCAGAATTCCACCAAGCTCTTTGTCCCTCTCAAGGATCAGAATGTCCTTAATTCCTTTTTCTTCTGCGGCAAGAGCTGCTGCCATGCCCGCAGGTCCGCCACCAATCACAACAAGTTCTGCTTTCATCCTACAAGTCCTCCCCATCTTCTTCCGGAAGTACATAATAAGATCCTTCCTGTGCTTTCTGAATTCGGCTTTCGTCTACCGACAATTCCCGTGCCAGAATCTCAACTACTCTCGGATTACAGAAACCTGACTGGCATCGTCCCATCCCTGCACGCGTTCTGCGCTTCACGCCATCGGTTGTCGTTGCCCCGAGCGGACGATGAATGGCATCCAGAATCTCACCTTCAGACACCATCTCACATCGGCAGATGATATTGGCATAGGCCGGATTCTGCTGAATCAGAGCATGCCGCTCTTCATCGGTTGCAAGTGCCATGCTCGGTATTCCCTTTCTTTCTGCAATAAAATTGTCCTTCTTCTGTGGCTTCAAAATCCCGGCCACGAGGTCTGCCACATATTCTCCCGTTGCCGGAGCACACGATAATCCCGGAGATTCCATGCCCGCCACATCAATAAATCCAAGCGCATCCGGCACTTCCCCGATCATAAAGTCGCCCTCTTTGTAATAAAGTCCTTCTTTATTCTTAAGCTCTGTTCCCTTCACAAGTCTTGCACGAAGTCCTGCAAAAGAAGTAATCACCTGACGAAGCGGCACTTCCTTCACGCTTAAGGCTGCCTTTTCCTTTACAAGGTCAAGACCTGCACCTGAGGTATCCACGCCCTCTTTGTCTTCCTGATCCTCCGCGGTCGGTCCGATCAGCAGATTGCCGTGAACCGTAGGAGTTACAAGAATTCCCTTGCCCAGTGCGGTAGGAAGCTGGAAGAGCGTATGACTCACCATGTTTCCGACACTCTTGTCACAAAGGAGATACTCTCCCTTGCGGGGTTCGATCTCAATCTTCTGATCACTTACCATATTATGAATCCGGTCTGCATAAACGCCCGCTGCATTAATCACTACCTTTGCTTCGTAATCCTTCTGTGTCCCATCGGAAGCGGTAGTGTGGATCCGGTATGCTCCACTTCCACTGTCTTCCGGTGCTGTGTCTGCATGAATCTTCTCAATTCCGGTTACTTCCGTTCCAAGATAAAATTTCACGCCGTTCACTGCTGCATTTTCTGCAAGTGCAATCGTAAGTCCGAACGGACAGACAATTCCCCCTGTAGGCACATAAAGAGCAGCCACTACCTGATCGCCGATCTCCGGCTCCAGCTTTAGCAGCTCCTCTCTTTCTACAATACGCAGATCCTCCACACCATTCTGTTCTCCGCGGTGTAAAAGCTCCTCTAATTTATCACGGTTCTTTTCATCAAAGCACAGCACCAGGGAACCGTTCTGCTCATAGGCAAAATCAAGCTCCTTCGAAAGCTGCCGGATCATCCGGCTTCCTGCCACATTCAGCTTCGCCTTTAATGTTCCGCTCTTGGCATCATATCCGGCATGGGCAATGCCGCTGTTTGCCTTCGAGGTTCCCTCGCAGATATCCGTACAGCGTTCCAGCACTGCCGTCTTCAGCTGATACTTCGATAATTCCCGTGCGATGGCACTTCCGTTTACCCCTGCCCCAATAATCACTACATCATACATACGAAACCCTTCCTTCAATTTATTATCTTGATCCGTCTACTCATTATTTTCATCGGAAAGCTCAATGGTATACCGGATCTCCTGCATCCGCAGATCAAGCTCTGCACTGGTCTCTGCACACGCACCAAGCTCCGTGGAGATCTTCTCCAAAAGCTCCGGAGAAAGCTCCTTTTTATAACGCATCTGGTGCTCTAAATTTGCCCAGAATTCCATGGCAATCGTCCGCAGCTGCACCTCTACCTTCACATTCCGCTTTTCATTTTGAAGGAAAATCGGAACACTGATAATCAGATGCAGGCTCCGGTAACCGTTTCCCTTGGGATTCCGGATATAATCCTTCATTTCAATCAAGGTCACATCATCCTGCCGGATCAGACAGTCTGCCAGCATATAGATATCATCGATAAAACAGCAGATGACACGTACCCCTGCAATATCAAACAGATTTCCCTCTATGGATTCCAGTGTAACCGGAAGATGCTTTCTCTTCAGCTTACCAAAGATACTTTCCGGTGCCTTCAGTCTGGATTTAATACTTTCAATCGGGTTATGGTCACTCTGCAGGGAAAGCTCCTCGTTTAAAACCTTGAACTTCGTCTCTACCTCCATAATGGCACAGCGATACCGGCTCATCAGGCCCTTGGCATCATGCAGCAGCTCCATGAAATGATCCATTTCATCCAGCTTTGGCAGCTGTTTTATTACTGCAGTATTCTCCTGTATTTCTTCGATATCGTTATTTGGGTTATTTTCTATTGCTTCCACTGTAAATTCCTCTTGTATCTGTTTGTATTTCGGTATAGAATGGATAGGCTGTACAAATAAAACTCACATGCCCGTGCTTCGCACTCCTGCCTGCCTTCGTCAGGCGCATGTTCGTTAATAAGTGCAGAAAAACAAATGTCTGCTTCGCAGCCGCTTGTTTTTCTTTGCACTTAATTACATTCTACCACAGGTGAAGAAATGAAACAATTAGAACAAAGCTTAACAGAAGGTTCCTTAGGTAAAAAAATCTTTTTATTTAGTCTGCCATTAATGCTGAGTAACCTCTTACAGGTGCTCTTCAATATGGCAGATATTGCTGTTGTCGGTAAATTTGCCGGAAGCAATGCTCTGGGATCCGTTGGTTCCACAGCAATACTCGTAACTTTATTTACGAGTTTTCTGATTGGTGTCGGCGGCGGAATCAATGTGCTCGTTGCCCTCCACATCGGTGCAGGTAATAAGAAGGAAGCAAAAGAAACCATTACAACTGCTTATGTGCTTTGCCTGTGCATGGGAATTCTTCTTCTGATTGTTGGAATTTCAAGTGCCCGTGGCATTCTTTCTTTAATGAATACCAAGCCGGAGCTGATTGATGGAGCGGTTCTGTATCTGCGGATTTATTTCCTGGGACTCCCGGCTGTCGGCGTGTACAACTGTGGTAATGCCATTTTAAGCGCTGCCGGAGATACGAAAAAACCACTTTATTTCCTGTCCATTGCAGGTGTCGTTAATGTTGCCTTAAACCTGCTGCTTGTCATTGTTTTTCACCTGGATGTTGCAGGTGTTGCCATTGCAAGTATTATTTCACAATATATTTCTGCTATACTGATCACCTATGCCCTTACACATGGAGACAACATATACACGATTTCCCTTCGCCATCAGCCTTTGTATACTCTCGTGTTAAAGGATAAGCTGATTGCGATTTTAAAGCTGGGACTTCCTTCCGGCTTACAAAATATGGTCTTCATGTTCGCAAATCTCTTCGTCCAGGTTGGTGTCAACAGCTTCTCGGCAACTATGGTTGCCGCCAATTCTGCTGCTGCCAATGCAGACGGTCCGGTATATGAGGTTATGGCTGCCTTTTATGTTGCCTGCAGCAGCTTCATGGGACAGAATCTCGGCGCAAAGAAAAAGGACCGCGTCTTAAAGAGTTATTTTGTAAGTCTGTCCTATTCCTTCTTCATCGGACTGATTCTCGGACTTACGATTCTCTTTATGGGTCCTGATTTCCTGTTATTATTTACTTCCGATCCTGCGGTAATCGAGCTTGGCATGTACCGCCTTAAAATTATGAGCGTATCCTATGCGTTCTCTGCTTTTATGGATTGTACCATCGCCGCCTCCCGTGGACTTGGCAAGACGGTTGTTCCCACCTTTATCGTCATCATGGGATCCTGCGTCTTCCGTGTGATCTGGATCTATACCATCTTCGCCTACTTTAAAACCATTCCGTCACTGTACCTGCTCTATATCTTCTCCTGGGCCATTACTGCAGCGGCTGAAATTATTTATTTCCAGGCGATTTACCGGAAGGAAATGAGGGCTCAGGATTGAAAATCCCGCACCCTTTCTTCCACTTTGAATATAGCAATACAAGAATTCTACATATCTACATATCATGGTCTCATAAAATATGACAGAATTCGATCTCTTCCCCTGTTGGACTTTTTATTTTAAAATATTTAATTCCATTCTCCCAAAATGAGGGGATCGACTGAATACCATCCGTACATATCTCATATCCGTTCTTTTGGCATTCAAGGTAATCCTGATCAATATTCTCAGATTCCAGTGCAAGATGGTCTATCTTTCCCTCCAGCACCTCAGGCACGGGTACAATTGGCTGAAACAATTCATAAACCACTCCATTTCCTTTTAGGAAATGCACTTCCTCTCCATTGGGCGTAAAAAAAATCCCCATAGTTTCACATCCAAGCATTTTGATATACCATTCCGCATCAGCTTTCACATCGTTTACCGCAATTCCAATATGTGCTATTTTTCGTCCTGTTATCATCCTTTCTTTCCAATCCTCCTTAATCTTAATCCATTACCCTTCAATATAAGGTCTACCACAACTGCAATAATAACAATTAAAGGAAAAGGTCCTATTTATTTAGCCTGTGCATGAATTACCTCTTCAATAGAAGCAAATGGTACCTTGCTGAATAATTCTTCAAGTTCTCCCTCTACTTCAAGTGCTATAGCTATTTTGGTAAGCGACTGAAGTGAAATCTCCCCCGTTTGTTCAAATCGTTTTAATGATCCAAGACTTACACCGGATCTTAGGGCAAGACTCTTCTGGGAAAGCTTCTTTCTCTTGCGAAGCTGAACCATTCTCTCTGCAATCTCTGTATTAATTTCTTTCCATGTTTTTTGATATAAATTAATCATGCTAATATATTAGCCCAAATTGCAATTTTTATCAAGTTTTGGATAATATATTATCCAAACTATATGTAATATATATTAACCTATATATTAACCAAAACCAATCTTAAACAGAGAAAAAATAAAACTGATAGACCATCAAAATAGTAGAGAGTTGCTGGAATTAGTAACTCTCTGTTATTTTGATTATGTTTTATCCAAAAGCCCTTTTTAAACTATTATAATATTCGTTAAATTTTGCTTTGGTTTCCTGATAAATTTCCAGGTTTTCTTTGGAAGGTTGGATCTTATCTTTTATCTTAATAAAGGATTGGATTGCCGAATAATTTTTATAGAGTCCAACTCCTACACCGCCATTCACAGCAGCTCCCATGGCTCCGGCCTCTTCCAGTAAATCCGGAATTAAAAGATTTGTCTGAAATACATCTGACATAATTTCACACCATGTTCTTCCTTTTGCACCTCCACCAAGCACTGTAATTTCTTTTATATTCATATTATTCTGCAATACATCCAGAATTAATGAAAGATTCAAAGCAACACCCTCCAAAACGCTTCGTAGGATATCACCCCGTGTGTTTTCCGGCTTTAATCCAAGGAAACATCCCTTGGCATTCATATCCCATCTGGGAGCTCTCTCTCCCAGCAAATATGGAAGAAAAATAACTCCATTAGAACCAGCTTTGCTTTCTTCAGCTTCCCTATTCATATATTCATATGGTGAACAGTGGTTTTGCCTTGCTAAATAGCATTCCATATGACAGATTGTGTTTTTTAACCAATTGTAAGATCCACCTGCATACTGCATAGTTCCATTTGGTGCATATAATCCCGGCACCATATGCGCCCATGTAACCGTCCGCATCTTCTCATCAAATATTGGTTCCTCCGATGTAGACGCAATCCACGCGGAAGTTCCAACACAACAATATGCTGTTCCTGGCTCCGTAGAACCAGCTCCTACATTTGCAGCCACTCCATCTCCAGAACCAATAACGACTGGAGTACCTACAGCAAGTCCTGTCTCTCTTGCCGCTATATCCGTGATGCCCCCGGCTATATGCGAGGAAGGAAATATTTCCGGTAATTTCTCTATTGGAATTTTGGCATATTCCAATAACTGTTCCGACCAGCACAATCGTTTCAAATCAAAAAATCCACAACTATTTGCATCCGAATAATCTGTACAGAATTTACCCGTCAGGCAATACACAATATAATCTTTTGCATTTAAAATTTTATAGGTTCTTTCATAAATCTCTCTCTCATGATCCCGAATCCACATAAATTTCTGTATTCCATAAGATGCGATATTTCTATGACCAACAATTCTATAATAATCATATTGATTTATTTTTTCGTCAATTTGTGCAGACTGTTCTGTCGCTCTTTGATCTGCCCAAATAATAGCAGGTCTAAGTGGAACTCCATTTTTATCAACGCAGAGACATCCCATCATCTGCCCACTGAAGCTGACTGCTTTAATTGCATCAGCTTGTATTTCTGTTTTTTTTAGCAGTTCACGGGTGCTTTCACAAACCGCTTTCCACCAATCCCGTGCATCCTGTTCAACCCATGTACCATTAAAATAATGTGTATCATAAGGATAAACAACGCTTTGAATCAACGCGCCTTCTGCTGAAAACAGAGTTGCCTTATTTCCTGACGTACCCAAATCATGTGCAAGAAGATATCTGGTCATCCCAACACCTCCCTTTGTTTTTCAAATTGATTTTCCTGCCCTTACTTCATCAAATTCCTGCAGTATCTTTATGGTACTGCTCGTTCCTATTCTTTCTGCTCCTGCATCAATCATCTCTGCACATGTTTTCCATGAGCGTATCCCACCAGCAGCCTTTACTTTTACATCTTTTCCAACACAATCCTTCATCAATCTGACAATCTCTTTTACAGCTCCTGATGTTCCAAATCCGGTGCTTGTCTTAATATAATCCGGTTTTACTTTTTTTGCGATTTCAGAGACCTTTTTAATTTCATCTTCTGTCAAATAACAAATTTCAAAGATCACCTTGGAAATCACATTGTTGCTACGGCATAGTTCCACCATAGCTTTCATTTCTGATTCAATATATTGATAATTCTTATTTTTCAATTCTCCAATATTAATAACATAGTCGATTTCATCAGCACCATTTTCAATCGCATTCTGTGCTTCAAATACTTTTGCAGCAACCGTAGTCTGACCTAATGGGAAAGAAATAGCCGCACCAACATGAATATCTGTATCCTTTAACAATTCCTTACAGTAAGACACCGGTGATGAATTAATTGCCACCATTGCACAATGATTTTCTTTGGCCTCCTCACAAAGTGTTTGCAACATCTCTTTGTCTGCATAAGCCTTCAGATTTGTATGATCAAACATCCGACATAACTGTTCTCTTGTAATTTTATCGCTACAATTCATTATTCTGTCCTCCTCTTCTTATTATAAATTTATGCCTTCACTGCACCTTCGGTCATCCCTGCAATAATTTGTTTTTGTAAAAGAGCATAGAAAATCAACTGTGGAATCATAATCAGAACTGCTGCCGCTATCATTGCACTATAATCCCTGCTGTATGCCCCTTTGAACATAGATGTCGCTAAAGAAATCGTATAATTAGCTGAACTCGAAATATAGGTTACTGCAAAGGGAAATTCATTCCAGTTATAAATTACATTAAAAATAGTTACCGTTGCAATTACAGGTTTTAAAATTGGTACAACAACTCTTATGCAAAGATGAATAAGATCGCAGCCATCAATAATTGCCGCTTCTTCCAGTTCCTTCGGAAATCCTTTCATAAAACCCACAAATAGCAGTGTATTAAAGGGAATTGTAATTGCAATATATGGTAAGATCAGACTCCAAAGTGTATCCAACACCCCAAGCCGAATATTGATTCTATAAATTGGAAATAACAAAATATATACTGGAACACTAATCCCCAGTAAGTAATATGTATATAAAAGATTCTTGATTTTTCTGTTTTGAAACTTCATTCTGCAAATAGCAAAAGAACTCATAAATGTGATAACCAATGAAACAATCTGGGTTGTAACAACAACAATAAAAGTATTCTTATACATTGCAAATATATTCAACGTTTTCAATGCCCTCACATAGTTATCAAAATTCCATACCTTAGGTAAGGCTAATGGTGCATTGATAATATCATTATCCGTTTTGAAAGACATGACAATTGTCCATACAAAAGGAAATATCATAAGCAGAGTAACAAGAATAACTATAAAAAGCAGAACATAATATACTTTTGATTTTTTCACCTTTACTCCTCCTTACTCCAAGTTATCTTTCACATTTCTAATATAAATCAACGTAAAAATCATACATGCTACCAACACCACAACAGCCATAGCTGAGCCATAAGAATACTTCCCGGATTTGAACATGATATAATACATGTAGGTAACCGCTGTTTCAGACTTATGATTTGGACCACCATTGGTCATCTGATATACCAACTCAAATATTTTCAGTGCTCCATTAACAGCCAATACTATTACAATGACTATAGAATCCTTTATCATCGGTAATGTAATGTATCGAAGCTTTTGCCATGCATTTGCACCTTCTATGGAAGATGCCTCATAAATTTCTGTTGGTACAGTCTTTAATCCTGCCAAAAAGATAGTTGCATAATATCCAATAGACTGCCACGCATATACAACACCAATACTATATGGAGTCTTGGTATTCCCACCTATCCATTCCTGCTGCAATTTTTCAAGTCCAACTATCCTTAAAGCATTATTTATAACTCCCATTGTAGGATCCAGAAGGAATACCCAAATGGTTGCCACGATAACCGGAGCAATAATATATGGGGTAAAATTAAGAGCTTTGACCGCTGAACTCCCTTTAAAATTCCAATCCAATACATAAGCCAAGAAAAAAGAAATCGGCAGAATAAGTAAAAAGGAAACCATCAAAATAATGATCGTATTACTGCATGATTTTATAAATATTTCATCCGTTAATAAACGTTTGTAGTTTTCCATCCCTACAAAATTTGCTTTTCCTATTCCCGAAAAGTCAGTAAAACTGTATTTAATTGTCGAAAAAGTTGATACAATAATAAATACGGTATAAAAGAGAAAGGATGGTATAGAAAATAGTATAATATTTTTTTTATTACTTAACATTAGTTCCTCCTCCTTTAAAAGCGACTGTCAGAAACTGTTCTGACAGTCGCCAGATTTTTATCAGTACCTGATTTCCTGTTCTACCTTTTCGGCTGCTTCTTCTGGTGTATAGTTTCCTAATGCTACACCCCACATAGAATCTGCCCAGGTGTCTGCAACATTTGTAGCCATATATCCATACGGCTGGAATTGATTGGACCATCCTTCTTCATTATAAAGATCTACAATTTGAGCAAAAACGGGATTTTTTTCTGCATCAACTGTGCCGCTAAATTTTGAAGTTGGCAGCATATTGGTATTTGCTACTATCTGAGCACCCTCTTCACCGTAATAAAATTCAAAGAATTTAAATATTGCTTCTTTTTTTGCTTCATCACTTGCTGCTTTAGAAGATACCGCATACGGTCCATTAAATGTTCCTATTCTTGTCATCTCATCCGTTACCCCATTCTCTATTAACGGATAGGAAAAACATCCTACTTCATTTGCAATCTCACTATTCTCAATATCTCTGCAAGCGAAATTTCCTGAATCAAGCATGGCTGCGTTTCCTGCCAGAAACACTTCAATTGCCTGGTAATAATCAATAGTTTTTACATTCTCTGCGTAGGCTCCCGCATCACTAAGCTCTTTAATTTTTTCATATGCATGAATGAAATTGTCATTATTGAAGCTCTTTTCTCCATTCAAAATATCGTCTATATCGTTAAAAAATCCATATCGGACAAAAATATTCTGCCAGTTCCAAACAGACCAGTTGGAAAGTGCTCCTTTAGCAATCGGTGTCACGCCTTCAGCTGATAATACTTTACATACCTCAAGAAATTCATCCCAGGTTTTGGGAACTTCTAAGTTATATTTTTTAAAGATCTCTTTATTATAATAATAACATGGCAACATTACTTCACTCGGAAGCCCATATAATTTTCCATCCACCATATTAACATCTAACATACCATCCTGAAATCTGTCCATAATACCCCTTGCCTTGGCATCTTCTGTAAGATCGTATATATATCCATTCTCAGAGAATTCCGACAACATACTAGGCTCAATCCAAAAAACATCCGGTAAGCTATCTGATTGTGTAGCCATTTTCAGCTTTGAAATATAATCTTCATGATCACTGCCTTGAAATTCTATGGTAATATCCGGATTTTTCTTCATAAATTCCTGTGCGACATCCCATAGATATTTTGAAGATTCCTCTACATTGGCTACCTGATCTCCAAAAATAATCGTTACTTTCTTTTCAGAAGAGGCTTCGCTTTTTCCACATCCTGTAATCAGACTTACTAATAGCCCCGCTGCCATTACCAAACTTAATAATCTCCGTTTCATATCATTTCCTCCTTCGCTAATGCTTTGGGCAGAGCATCACTCTGTGCCTTCCCTTAATAGCTACATCAATAAACTCTGTTTTTGAATCATCAACATATATATCAAACTGATTTCCGCTTCCACATATTTCAATCTCAAATACAGCATCCCTATATCTTAAATTACAAAGCTTCATATGTGAAAATTCCTGCGGGATACATGGCGATATCAATAATCCCTCCTTCTCATAGGACATTCCTAATAATCCAAACATAAAGTATCCAAGGAATGCCGAAGCATGCCATGTCAGTCCTGGCCATCTCCAGGCTCTTCCGGTTGAATAATCTACTGCTTCGTGAAATGTTTTGTTAACAACTACATTTCTTACCTGTTGAAATATGAGTTTCCTCAATAATTCCATATCACCTTCATGATTTGCTGCCACAGCAATTCCTTCTGTCCAGGATACCCAACAGGTATTCCAGAAATGATTCTTTCCTTCCTCAAAAGGATACCAGTTTAAGCCAAAATCATTTAAAGCATTTTTCTGTGTTTTAATTGTCTGCAAAAATATCTGTCTCTGCTGATGATCTGACACATGAAACTTGGGCCAAACACATGCCTCCGCTCCTGTTGCTTCCCATATACCTTTTTCATACGCCTCGCTTCCTCGTGGTCCGCTTGCAAAACAGCCCTTTTCTGCATTCCAATATTGACTTTTTACATTATTTAATATCGTTGTACCCTTCTGTTTAAACTCTATACTCTTTTTCAAATCCTTTTGAAGTGTATCACATATTTCAGCCATAGCAAAATACATATTAGCATAATAGATTTGGGGGCTTAATGAATATCCACTATTATGTTTTTCCGTAAATGCATCCTGGGCAACAGAATGTTCCGCATGCATAAGCCCTTGATCCCCATCATAAATAGAGTCTGCTTTTGAAACAAATTTTAAAAGATCATCATATGTCTCAAATAAGATAGATTTATCTGCAGTAGCCAGATAATAATCCCATATCGCAATCGGTGGCATTGCTACTGAATCACTTCCATTATCAAACCCTCTGCGCGTAACAAAGATCAAAGACTTTCTTATTCTATCAGGGATCAGGAAATTAGCTATCCGGAATGCATTATGGCAGGTATCTCTCACCCAAACGCCAAATCCTTCACCCTTTCCTTGTAACAGGCCTGCATTGAGCAATCCTTCATTTCCTGGCATTGCATAAACTTCACTCAGATTTTTCTGTAGAATATCAACCGCCAAATTATAAGCTGCATCTACTGTCTGAATTCCGGTTTCTAATTGTGGAAAATCCTCATATCCATGAAAATTCCACATCTCTCCCCTGTCAATAATCCTTGTCATATCTCCCCAGGGAGTATTGGCCCACTGAAAATCTTCTGTCGCTCTTATAGGTGACAGGATCCGGATTCCGCCATCCAGTACCCATGTCTTTGGGCTTCCATAAACCATATCATCTATTGCATTTTCGTAAATGCTATAATGATCACACTGATAGACACATTTTCCATCCGTCATATTATAAAGTAATTTTTTGTGTTCTGGAGAATAATCCGGTTGTCGTAAAGCATATACATGCATCGCCACAATGGAAGCTGTATTCCCTTTTGTCTTAATTTTAACATAGGGATCTTCATAGTACCTGAGTTGAAATGTCGGATTCTGAATATTTTCAATTTCATTATTCTGGATATTATGGATTGTCTGCTTAATTTTTTCAGCATATGTAACCAGCATTCCTACACCAGCATCTGTAAAAACCTCCTGAACAATGTGGTCACAAAAGAAATGCAGCACTAGTCTCCCATCCTTTTCCGTAACTGGTATCTCATAATCTTTGCATCTCAGTTTCCGTGTCAATGCACTCCATTCCCAGTGCAGTCCAGACAACTCAATCAGAATCTTTTCTTCCATACCAACCAGAATTTCTAACTCAACTTCTATTACTCCTGCCCGTATGTCTTCCATCGTGCGAGCCTTGTCTACAATAGTAATTCCTGGCCATTCTCCTGGCTCAATCTGAAAACGACACTCAAAATAAAATTCCTTTTCAATTTCTTTTAAATACCAGTCTCGTTTCCAGACACGAAGACGTTTCAACTCTTTTATAGGTTGTATTTTGTTTCCATTAATGTTTATGGGAATACTTAATACATTTGTCACAGGACTCTGTTCTAGACGAAATGTTTTGCTCAGTGCAAATCCATAGGTATCTCCATTTTTATCTGTAGCTCTGATAAACTCTTCAACATCTCCAACCAACGGAAAATTTTCTGTGTTATCAGCAATTCTGAAATCTGAAATTTCCTTCCCTACTTCTTTCCAATAATATAAATCCTTGCTTTCATATTCCCGTATCATCCCCTTATTGCTTTGAAGTCCCATGGAAAAATCTTCTAACAGATACATACGCCAGTTTTCTTTACCATCTTGATATAAGGATTTTACACTCAGTATCTTTCCAAACGGAATATGAAAATGTATCCATGGTTCCATCGGATGTCTTTCTACTAATCCATAGCATTGTTCTCGAGTGTAAATTGCCTCTATCATTGCATCACGCTCTGTAATAATCTCCACTGTTTCCCCAACCATCTCAATTGGGAGTTCAATTCTCCCCCAGCCACTGACATGGCTGGAGGCAATAGGGTAATAAAAGGAGAAATCTTTTTTCGATTTGCCTCTTATCTGAATCTTCTGATCAACAGTTCCCTCTTCATATGGAATGAATAAATATTTCTTCGTTCTTTCTAATAAGATCCTTCCCATAACCCTCCTCTCAGGCTCTTATCCCCTTATAATTGCCAATTATTACAAATGAAGTTCTCTTGCCAGATAAAACAGTTTACGAGGCTCATCCATATTCCAAAACACTCCGCCAATAGGAGGAAGCAGATCGATTGTTTTCATATCTTCATCTGAGATCTCGAAATCAAACACATTTCGATTATCAGCCAGATGAGCCGGCGATAAAGATTTTGGCAACGGAAGTACTCCATGCTGCAGACACCACCGAATACACAACTGAGCAGTTGTCTTATTATATTTTTCTGCCATCCTGACAAGCTGCTCAGCCTGCAGCAACTTTCCATTTCCCAGAGGGCTCCATGCTTCCACAAGTATATTATGTTCTTTACACAGATTGACTGCCTCGCTCTGCATCATCCCCGGATGAAACTCTATCTGATTTACCATTGGAGTAATTTCCGCTTCTTCCAATAATGGTGTCATATGATGTGTCCGGAAATTACTTACACCAATTGCTTTTACATAGCCTTCCTTATAAAGGTGTTCCATGGCCTTCCATGTAGATAGATTAAGCCTCTGCCATTGCTCCACCATACTTTCCACAGCAGGTACATGAATAAGCAACAGATCTAGGTAATCCGTATCTAATTCAGATAATGTTTCTTTAAATGATAATAATGTTTTTTCATAACCCATAGATGTTAGCCACACTTTACTCGTGACAAAAACATCTTCTCTTCGGACTCCTGACTGTCTGATTCCCTCAGCTATACTCCTTTCATTTTCATAAGCAGCTGCTGTATCAATATGCTTATATCCCACCGAAATCGCATTTTTTACTGCACATGCTGTTTTTTCTCCCTCTGGGAGTTCCCACGTTCCAAACCCAATGCTTGGAATTTTAAGTCCATTATTTAATACAAAGTTCGATAAATCCATTTCTAATCTCCTTTCATCTTTTGCTTAAACATAATTATGTTTCATCTTATATATAATGTTAAATTCATCATTATGTTTTGTCAATATCTTTTTGCATTTTCATTATTTTTGTTGTATTTATAGAATTATTATTGTATATTATTTACAAATATATTGTTATTTTAGATATTTTATTATTGTTTCATAATGATGTTTGTGTTATGATTTATATAATCTGTTTTATAAAGTAAATAATTTAGAAATGATATGGAATATTTCTTTTAACCAAACAGAAATATCAACCATAAATATTAATATTAGGAGATTTAGTGGATGAATAAGAAAATATCTGCATATCAAAGAGTTTATGCGCAAATCAGACGTGATATTCTGGATGGAAATTATAAAACAGGTATGTTACTTCCTCCCGAACCCGAACTGGAAAAGATATTTCAGGTAAGTCGAACAACCATCAGAAAAGCAATCAGCATGCTTCAATCTGAAGGATATCTAAAAGTCATGCAAGGTCATGGAACGGAAATAGTAGATATTTCTACTATTCAGAGACTCAACAGCCTTACCTCTCTCCCCGAGAGTTTAATTGAAAAGGGTTACGAAGTAACTATTCAGGGTGATTATATTAAAAAAATAATCCCTCCCAGTTATGTGAATGATGCACTAAACCAAAAAGAAGGCGCAGAAGTTTACAAAATTGAACAGGTTCAGTATGCCAATGGTTTGCCCATATCAATTATCGTCAATTTTTTAAGGCCAGATTACCTTCAGGGGCTTGAAAACCATTCTAGCAAATTTGTGGATTTATATGAATTTCTTGAAACACAATATAATATTATACTAACCACAGCAGTAGATCATATCACTGCTATTAAGGCAGATTTCCTGGATTCGCAAATTCTTCGAGTTCCCATTGGCGAACCCCTATTATATAATAAACGAATTGGGTATCTGAATGACATGGCTTTCGAATGTAGTATTACTAAAATCATTGCTGACAGATATGAATATTGTGTACATTTAAAAAGAGAATAGTGTATAAGCAAAATACAATACAATTGACAATATCCGATATTTCTTATTTTAATCAGGATTGACCAATTTAAAACAGAATGCTATGATAAATCTACTAAGAAGGTGCTACCGTAAAGCAACGGTTCGCCTAGTTTATAGGTTATTGATCAAAAAAGCAACCTACATTCGGCATGGCGGTTGCTTTTTTGATGTCTGGATCTTCTGTCGGTCTCATTATGCAGGATATTGATCATGGTAATAATGATGCTGATGATTGTTACTACAATACCCACGATCCCGACAGTAAGCTCTATTGCTGTTGCATCTCCTCCAGCTCAGTTTCTGTCTCAAGCATCCTTTCAAGAAGGCTTTCCTGGTTCTGCTCTTCCTTCTGCTTCTGCTCTTCAAGCTCCATAAGCTTCGTGTAGTCGGAAGCCAGTGCCGGATCCATGATCTGCATCTGCAAATCCGCAAGTCTCTGTTCGCTTTCTTCCAGCTGCTTTTCATACTTTGCCATCTGCTGCTTTAATCGGGACAGAATTTTACCGGGATTATAATAGGTCTTCTTGTCAAAAACATCCTTCAATGTTGGTGCTTTATCCGATTTCTTTTCGTTTCGTTCTGCCTCTTCCTTTTCCTGATTCAGCTGTTGCTGCTTCAGTTCTTCTTTCTGCAGACGTTCCAGATATTCCTCATAACCGCAATCATAAAAGACCGTTTTATCCTGCTTAAAATCAAGCATTCCGGTAGCGATTTCCTTGATAAAGTAACGGTCATGGGAAACAAACAGGATCGTTCCGGTATAATTCTTCAACATATTCTCCAGCGCTTCCTTGCCAATGAGATCCATATGGTTCGTCGGCTCATCCAGAATCAGAAGATTCGGGCGCATCTTAAACATCTTACACAAGGCAAGACGTACCTTTTCTCCTCCGGAAAGCTGTCCCAGAGTCTTAAATACTTCTTCTCCGGTAAAAAGGAAGCTTCCTAATGCATTACGCACCTCTACTTCCTTCAGGGTCGGATACATGTCCCAGAAATCGTTAAGTACGGTCTTGTCCGGATACATACTTTCTGCAACTGCTGCCTGCTGGTCAAAATAACCGACCTCCACACCGGTTCCGACGGTATAACTTCCCCCAAGCGGAGGAATCTGTCCCATCAAAGTCTTTAACAGGGTAGATTTTCCCTTTCCGTTTTCTCCGATAATCGCAACACGCTCTCCCTTTTTCAGGGTAAAGGATACCTTACTCAACACATGATCGTATCCGATTTCCAGCGCTTTCAGTGTCAGTACATCGGTATAGCTGGTTGTCCGCGGAAGGAACTGACCGCGGAATGCCTTGGTATCAAATCTGCGGGGCTTCTCGATCAGAACCATGTGCTCTAACTGCTTTTCTTTGGAATGCACCGAAGCTACTTTGGTTGGGGTATTCTTCCACTTCTCAATCCACTCGGTAAGACGCTTGATCTCTTTCTGCTGCTCTTCATAATCCTTTTCCTGTTTCAGAGCAGCCTCCTCCTTCAATTTCATGAAGGTGGTATAATTTCCCGGATACCGTTTGATCCGATGATATTCAATTTCATAAGTCACATCAATGATGCGGTCTAAGAACATCCGGTCATGGGAAACGATCACAACTGCCTTGTTATAGTTCTTCAAATATCCTTCGAGCCATTCAATCGTTGGCAGGTCCAAGTGGTTCGTGGGCTCATCCAGAAGCATAATGTCCGGACGGCTCAGAAGAAGCTTAATAAAAGCAACCTTCGTCTGCTGTCCTCCAGAAAATGTTCCGATCGGTCGGGTAATATCCTTCAGGTCAAAGCCAAACTTCTGGAACATCGTCTCCATGTCCCGGCGATAGGTATATCCCCCCATTGCCTCCATCTGATCCTGCAAAGAGGAATACTCATACATCCATTTCTGGTCATGATCGGTCTCCATGATGTCCGTAAGCTCTTTCATCCTGCGTTCACAGGCAAATACCGGTTCAAACACCTTCAGAATTTCATTTTCTACAGAAATTTCCTGATCTTCAAAGCTGATCTGCCGCAGATAGCCAATCTTCTGACTTCCGGCCATACTGATACCACAGGTTTCATCACTGTCAATGTTAGCCATGGTAATATCCCCGGCAATCAGTTTTAGTAAGGTAGTCTTTCCACAACCGTTACGTCCTACAATGGCAATTTTCTCATGATCATGTATGTCAAAATTTACATCTTCTATAATGGTTTCTGCACCGTATTGTACCAGTGCATGTCTAATCTGATATCTCATTTTATCTCCGTTAATTTTCTTGTGTTTCGTAACTGTTCCGCACCTTTACAGTTACTGTATTTCGTGTTCTCCGCCGGGCAGTTATCCGACGCATATTCGTTAAAAGTGTAAGAAAAACAAATGCCTGCTCCGCAGTCGCTTGTTTTTCTGCTGCACTTTTACATCATATCAATTTATCTTTGGCTTTGCAATACAGGATTGAGACGAGCAGCCCTGCCGCTGTAGCGATCATGGCAGGCGCAATAATGATTGCCGGATTCACACTTCCGTATTGGGTCCGGTATGCAATCATGTTGACCGGAATAAGCTGTAAAGAAGAAATATTGAGAATCAGAAACGTGCACATTTCATTGCTGGCATAATGGCGTTTCTCTTCGGGAACACCACGCTCCTCCTGCAATTTTGCCAGCTCTTCCATGGCTTTGAGACCGGCCGGAGTACAGGCCCATCCCAATCCCAACACATTTGCAATTATATTCGTTGAAATATAATCCCTGGATTTGTGCCCTTGTGGAATCCGTGAAAACATAAATGAAATAAATGGTGACAGCATTTTGGTGAGCTTTGCAATCAATCCGGATTCCTCTGCCACCTGCATGAGTCCCACCCAGAATGCCATAACTCCTGTCATGGTAAAGCATAATGTAACCGCATCCTGTGCACTTTGTAATGCAGCCTCGGTAACCTCTTTCATATGGCCCGTGATTGCACCATAGATAATCCCTATCACAATCATTACTGCCCAGATGTAATTCAGCATATCGTTAACCCCTTGGGGAATATTTCTTTATTATATGATATGGAATTCAACCTTCATTAAGAACACTAGGCAATTAGTTATAATAACCAATAAATTTGTAATGTACTCTTAATAAATTAGTAGTTATAAACAAAAACTATTTGCAAAATAAAACAAATATATTATAATAGTGACAGGGTGTTACCAAAACGGGTAGCGGTTCGCCTTTCGCCAGAATGAGTACATTCTGAGAACTTCCAGTATTAGCGGAGGTGGTACAGATGGAAAATACAATGAAAGGTACATAGTATATTTGACAATAGAGCTTACTGTCGGAATCGCAGGTATTGTAGTAACAATCATCAGCATCATTGTTACCGTGATCAGTATCCTGCAAAATGAGACCGACAGAAGATCCAGACATCAAAAAAGCAACCGCCCAAGCCAAGAGTAGGTTGCTTTTTAACAAGTAACTAAAAATCGAGGCGAACCGTTGCTTTACGGTAGCACCTTCTTATGAACCTATCATAGCATTCTGTTTTTCATTCGTCAATCATCTTTTGTATATAGATTTTTACCGTATTATAGTTTAAAATATAACTATTCGGAATACTATTCACAATACATTGTTTAAAAAGGGGAATACAATGAAAACTCTGATCTGGAAAATTGTACTGGCTGCATCGCTGCTTCTGATGGTGATTGCCGCAACAAACATTGTTCTCTTAATCAGGGAATATCAGAAGGGAATCAATACCTATGCAAATCTGGAGAAATACGCAACGGTAACACAGGATTCTGTCAAAGCAGCACAGGAGATCAAGGATACTGCCGACAGTGGGAATACCGAAGAGGCTGTGGAAGAAGTCATCGAAGGACCGCAGATTGCCGTTGATCTTGATATTGATTACGATGCTCTGACGAAGATCAATGGGGACTTTGTCGGATGGATTTACTACGCACCGTTAGAACTGAGTTATCCGATTGTCCGTGGCATTGACAACGATTATTACACACATTACACCTTTGAAAATGTCAGGAACAGCTCCGGGGCCATCTTTATGGACTTTCTGAATAAGCCCGACTTTTCCCACTTCAACACAATTATTTACGGTCATAACATGAGAAATGGAACGATGTTCGGTTCCCTGAAAAAGCTCCTGAACGATCCTTCCATTATCGAAGAAGATCCTTATATTTATATTTTTACCAAAGAGAAGGTTATGATGTATGAGATCTGTGCTGCCTATATCACGAATGACTCTTCCCATACCTATGATCTGACCCAGACTGCAGAAGAACAGGCCGACTATGTGGAATACATCCGCAATGCCGCAGCCTACTACTGGAATGATCCCATGTTAGAAGAGTCCCTGAACGAAGACACGAGACTCATTACTTTATCTACCTGTCACGGTCTTCACAGCAACAACCGAACCGTCATTCACGGCGTATTAGTTGCCAGTAAAGACCGGTAGGGACTGATCCAGCTCCGGTGTCTGCGTGGTAACGACCTGCCACCGTGTAATTGTATAAGTCCTCTCTCCGGACGCTGTTTCCAAAAAGGATGCACTCACCGATAAGATCTGATTTTCATTCATCACATAATCACAGGAAAAAGAGTCTTCCAAAGGCTCTTTTTTTGATGCCTCCAAAAGGTCCTCCTGTGCTTCATTACATGCCTGATAATATGCACTTGTGCGCTCTGCCAGCTTACGGCTTAATGTGAGATCCGCATTCGCACTTACAATCGACAGCCCTGCAAAGCAGACCAGACACAGGATCACCATGATTACCACAATAGACGGTGCTCCGATGCTCAGTCCAAAATCCCTATTCCGTTTCATCTGCCAATTCCTCCCGCGGAAACAAAGTGAGCTGCAATTCATAAACAGAATCAAATTCTGTCCCCTGTTCCTGATATGCCGTAACCTGCCGTAGCATTCCAACACGAATCTCGCACGTGGTCAGTTCTTCTGATGCATTGATTTTTACAAATGCACATAATTCCTCTTCGGCATTGTTGATGGTGAATATCGTCTGTTCATCCGTCTGATTCATTCTGGCATCCGGGAACAGTGCCTCCAGTTCTCCGGCATTCCCATTACATCCGTAAAAAGCTTCCGCAATACTTTCTGCCATGGAAACCGCATGATTTAGGTTCACGCTCTGGTCACTCAGCCGGTGGGCAGTTACGAATAGCTTCACACAGACTGCTGCCGCAATTGAAAAGAACAGGATGGAAAGAATCAGTTCCATCAAAAATATTCCGGATTTAGAAGAATTTTTCGTCTGCATCTTCGAATCCTCCTGATCGAATACAAATATAAAAGCTTATGGTGTTTTCCTCCGGGGTTTTCATCGTACATTGAACCAGATGATCATTCACTGCTGTAATTTCAAACCGCTCCATAGCCAGAATATCCTGTCCTGCGGAAGCAGAAAGCGATATATCACTGCGTTCCATCAGCTCCTTAAGCATTCCTTGATATTCATAAATATAAGTATGATACTCTATCCCATTCACTTCTGAAGAAAGAATGACCACCGGATTTCCTTCGAACGTACCGATTGATACTGCTCCCTCCGCATCGGCCTGACGGATCTTTTCCACCACATAAGACAGTGAGGTTCTCGTATTAAAATTTTCATCCATATGTGCCACCGTCTTGCGGTAAATATTTGCTCCAATCGAAATCAAAAAAAACGAAGAGAGTGCAAATATACAGAACAAGCCAATGACAAATAGAACATCTACAATGTGTTTATCCTGCTTCTGATTCATAGATCTCTTCCATTCATAACGTTTATCTACTGCTTATATTTCTCTATTACTGCTCTGTTTTCATAAATAACAGTTTGGTTTTATTCAAGTTTTACTCATGTGGTTACTTCAAAATAATGGTAACCTCCGGCCGCATATTAGACCCCACCGGCTGATAGTCCACAAAAAACAAGTCTTTATCATAGGTCAGCCCATAATGCTCTTCCATATAGGAAAGGCTCGGTGGATAAAAACCCTCCACGGCATAGCAATGGATAATATCCCGGTCAATTGCATTCTGCAGACTATCCTGCTGCCTGTCCAAGGTAGACTGATCCACGGAATGGATCATAACCCAGAACAGCACCAGAATTACCGGACAGACCAGATACAACATCCGGACCGGAAAACGACGATATTCATAACGGTTAAATTTTGTAGTAAATCGGTGCATATTACTCTCCCGAAAATTTCAGACTGCATATATTTCAGATAGACATCAATTCTCAGAACATCTTTGTTCTTATTCTTCATCTGCACACAGCTAAAGCCAGGCAGAATCACATCATCCAATGCTCGCCATGATTCCCATAAGCGGAAGCAATACCGAAAGCAGGATAACGCCTACAATCAGTGACAGAATAATGACCAGGGTAGGTTCAATAATGGATACAATCCTTGACAACTGCCGGTCAGTTTCTTCTTCATAATGCGATGCGATCTGCAGCATCACCACATCCATGGATCCGGAACGAAAGCCCACAGAAACCATACGGGAATACAGATTTGAAAAAATCTCCGCACTGGCAAGCGCCTCCGGCAGATCCGCCTGTCCCTGCATCTGTGCCTTACAACGTTCGATCTTCTTCGCCATCTCCTCATTTTCTACGATTTCCTTAATCATATCAAGGCTATGATAGGTATCCATACCGCTCTGATAGGAAAGATACATACCTCTTGCAAAACGTCCGGCAGCGATCTTGTCATAAAAACTCTTCGTAAATGGAAATACCGTGAGAAAATGTCTGATCTTTGCTTTGCCTGAGGGAATCCTGTAAGCAATGAAAAGAGCAGCTACCAGAAACAGCAGCACAATGGAAATACCAATTGCATAACGGCTGAGAACCGTTCCTGCATTCATCAGAGACTGCGCAAAGGGTGTCATTTCCGTTCCAAGCTGTACAAACACCTGCTTAAAAATCGGAAGCACCTTTACAATTAATATAATGATGACAAAAAACATCATAGCAATCATAATCAGCGGATACGTCACCGCAGAACGGATACTGTCCGTAATGGTCTCTTCCCGTTCATAATACTCCGCAAGAGACATCAGAACCACATCAAGATTTCCTGACTCTTCTCCAAGCGCAGTCAGCTTCACTACATATTGCGGAAACACACCGGTTTCTTCCAATGCCGTATAAAAATGGTTTCCCTTATTACAGATCATCCGGATCTGCTGCAGCAGCTCCTTTCCTTCCTTACTGATCGTATCATTAATCAGAATCTCCATTCCTTCTGCCGGTGTGATTCCGGCCTTAAGGATCCACGCTGTCTGCTTGCAAAAGGATGCAATTTCTGAATTACTGAGCATTTTCTGCTTCTTCATTTCGTGCTTCTCCCTCATTGAAAAATCAAATTCTTATGATCCACTCAAAAATGATCCAGTAGATCATTTTCTCATATGCATGCAACTCAGAACGTTATCTGCAATAATTTCCCTAATAATTGTACTTCGTCACATAATTACTTCCATCACCAATAAAGCTCTTTAGCTGCTTCGAACCGGCATTTGCGGCAAAGGTCGGATCCATTAATGACCAGTTTACACCATCAAACTGAATAATTCCATTGATCCACCCGATATCATTCACATAGGTACTGATCCATGCATGATAGGCCTCTCCTGCATATCCGACCTCTAACTTGGTTGGAATCTGCTGGGAACGGAGCATACTGGCCATGACAGCTGCATAATCAAGACAGATCCCTGTTTTAATCTCAAAAATTTCATCCACATCCGGGATATACCCACTCTGTACATTTTCTGCCTTATCATAGTCATACGTGAAATTCTCAACAATATAATTATAAACATAATTAATGGCTTCCAGATCATCATGTGCCGGAGCCACAAGAATTTTTGCTTCTTCCACTACCCTCGAAGAACTGTTAAAGTTCACATACTGATTCGGATAGAGAAACGCTCCCATCGCATTGGTAATTTCTACCTCAATATCCTGTGCAAATACCGTTGCATATTGACTGTCTGCTACATTCTCATAGACTCCGATGCTATAAGTACCACCTCCGACCGATAATGGAAAAGCTTCATAGTCATTTCCGTATAAGTCATAGGTGTAAGTCATATAATCGGGACCGGTCAGCTGCATTTTGACCTTTTCATTCGTCCCATGATATGCGATCATCACATACCCTTCACCTGTATTCGAGGCATCCACCGATACCAGCTCATTCCCATAAACTACTGTTCCTGATGCCTCCGGCACCAGACATACCGGTGTATTGTCACGAATGGTTGTACTGGCAGATACATAAGCTTCATGCTTTCTCTCACAGCCGGATAAAACACTTATAAAAAATACTGTCAACATCAGATATGCAATTTTCTTCTGTATTTTTCCTTCCATGAATCCGTGTAAAGCTCCCTGTATGCTCTTATAATTCTTTAATATTTATCTTTTTTCATTGTAAGACCAACTATCTTGATTATAATAAAAAACAATTCCATCGGCAACACAAAAGACCGCTTCTTTCGAAGCGGTCTTTTATCTCATGTAATCCACTATGGGTTTAATATCCAAATTCCTGTGCCCAGAACCACTGTCCGTTACTTACATGAATTGCAATTGCTCCGGAGGTAAATTCTGCATCCATAATGTTTGCCTTATGTGTCGGTGATGCCATCCAGGCCTGTACTGCTGCATCAGCAGAGTCATAACCTTTTGCAAGATTCTCACCATACATTAAATTACTGTTCACAGTCCACCAGTCTGAACCATCAGGTCTGGTATGTGAGAACGATTGTGATGCTTCTACGGCACGTACTGCGCTTGCCTGCTCAAGACCGGAATTCCAGGTCAAAGCACTAAGCCCTGCCGCAGTTCTCTGCTGGTTAGCAAGCTCAAAGGCTGCCTTGGAAGCTGCCTGAGAAGCGGATGTTCCGGAAAGCTCTGCTGCCAGGCTGACCATTTCGGGTTCAATATATACGATACCATCACTGGGAACCGTATCATCTCTCCATGCTGCCTGATCCAGAACAGAACCACTCTTGCCACATCCATTCAATGCGAATGCCGCTAAAAGCATGATGCTGAGTAATATGCTTAATTTCCTGCGCATATTCCACACTTCCTTTCCATACTGCTGGAATTACTAATCCAGACTAAAGTACTACTATTTCTATCATAATGATACTACATTTTATTCAAATTACAAGTACCAATTTGCTAATATATGTAAATTTGAAAATGACGTTATTTCGTTTGCAGTAATCTCTGATAAATTTCCCGTTTCGTAACACCGCGATCTTTGGCCACCATTTTCATGGCATCCTTGTTTTCATAGCCCTGCTCTTCATAAAAAGCCATATGTTCCTGTAAAGACATCTCTTCCCAGGTTTTCTGTTCCTCATGCAGCAGCTTCTTACGATCGATTCCTTCTAAGACAAGTACATGCTCGCCCCGGGGATCATGTGTTTCATAATAATGCGTAATTTCGAATAGTCTACCCTCTGTAACAGATTCGAATTTTTTGGTAAGTTCTTTACAGAGTACTATTTTTCGATCCCCAAGGGCATCCCGGAGCTCCAAAAGCGTCTTGTATAGGTGATGTGGTGCTTCATACAGAATAATAGTCCTGGTTTCTCTTTGCAGATCCTCCAGAATCACCTTACGATCCTTCCGCTCTCTTGGAAGAAATCCTTCAAAACAGAACCTCCTCGTAGGAAGTCCTGATAAAGTAAGTGCAGTGATCAGTGCACAGCACCCGGGCAGGGAGGTCACAGGAATCTCTTCTTCGTGACATCTTTTTACCAATACCTCGCCCGGATCCGAAATCGCCGGAGTTCCCGCATCGGTAACCAATGCAATGTTCTTCCCCTGTTGTAAAAGAGCGATCAGTTCCTCTGACTTTTCAAATTTGTTAAACTCATGATAGCTTGTCATCCGCTTCTTGATCTTAAAATGATTCAGAAGCTTAATCGTATTTCTGGTATCCTCTACCGCAATCAGATCCACCTCTGCAAGCGTATCCAGCACTCTCTGGGTAATATCCCCGAGATTTCCAATCGGTGTAGCACACAAATATAATGTTCCAGACATGTTTTCCCCTTTTCATTCCCTCAATATCCGTAAATTTCATATATTTCATCCGTATAGACTCCGGGTTCCTTATAAACAATCAACGGCTTTTCCACGGTCATGCGTGGCCTTCCACCCCTTAATCCTTCAATCAGAACCATATTGGGGTCTTTATCAATGTATGGATAAACCAGCTTCATCCGTTTCGGTTCCAAATGGTACTCGCGCATCAGTACCATAATATCAACCAACCGGAACGGTCTGTGAACCATATAAAAGCTGCCACCGGGACGAAGCAGCTTTGCTGCCTGACAGATGACATCCTCCAGAGTACACAAAAGCTCATGACGGGCAATCGCTTTGGGCGACTTTTCATTCGTAATTCCGTGATGCTCTGTCATGTACGGAGGGTTACTGGTCACTACATCAAACGTCGCTGCTCCAAAGATAGAAGAAGCTTCCCTGATATCTCCCGTCACAATCCGGATTTTCTTTTCCAGATGATTCAGCTCCACACTCCGTTGTGCCATATCGGCGCTTTCCGGCTGAATTTCCAGCCCGACCAGATTGGATGCCTTAGTCTTCGCTTCCATCAGAATGGGAATAATACCGGTACCTGTTCCCAGATCGATGACATGATCGCCTTCCTTTGCTTTTGCAAATCCGGAAAGTAAGACTGCATCCATTCCGAAGCAGAAGCGCTCCGGATCCTGAATAATCCTGTAGTTATTCCGCTGCAGATCATCAATTCGTTCATTCGGCTTCAGCACTTCTTAATTGTCCTCCAGCTTGGATTTCGGTTCTTCCCTTTCCAGCTTCTCCAAAGCCTTCAGCTCCTCGTCTGCAACATCTACCTTATTATGCCTGTGTTTTCTACGGAAACGAAGCTGCTCTACCTTATATTCCCTGAGTTCTTTTTCATTATCCACATCAATTAAAACCTTCACTAGCTGACGGAGTACATTTACACTGTGTACCTCACCCTTAAAACCGTCATCTGTGGTTACGCGATCTCCCACGTTCGGAAGTCTGCGGTTTAATTCTTCATAGGTTTCTTCCTCATGCTTCAGACAGCACATCAGTCTTCCACACACACCGGAAATCTTTGTTGGGTTTAGGGAAAGGTTCTGCTCCTTTGCCATCTTAATGGATACCGGGATAAACTCGGACAGATGGCTGTGACAGCACAGCTCTCTTCCGCAGATACCGATTCCTCCAAGAATCTTTGTCTCATCACGGACACCGATCTGACGCAGCTCGATTCTTGTCTTAAACACGGACGCCAGATCCTTCACCAGTTCACGGAAGTCAATTCTTCCGTCAGCGGTAAAGTAAAACAATACTTTATTATTATCAAAGGTATATTCCGCATCAATCAGCTTCATCTCAAGACCATGCTTCCTGATCTTTTCAAGACAAATCTTAAATGCTTCTTTTTCTTTCTTCTTATTGTTGGCTTCCTGCTCATCATCACGCTCGGTAGCAATACGCAGAACCGGCTTCAACGGCTGGATTACCTTATCCGGAGGAACCTCCCTCGGACTTCCAACCACAGTACCATATTCAATGCCTCGTGCTGTTTCCACAATAACATGATCATTACGGGAAATCTTTAGTTTTCCCGGATCAAAAAAATATATCTTTCCCGCTGTACGAAAACGTACACCTATTACCTTAACCATATCATCTATAACCTCACTGATTCTCTTTAATCGTCAGCAGCAAAAGCTCCATCGTCAGATCAAAGTTTACATTCGCACTAAGGCGCTGCTTTGCCTTCTCAAGCCCTTCAATGATGGATTCAATTCCTTCATAAGTACTTCTGTCTGCTACCTTTCTAATATACTGTATTTCCTCCCTGAAAATCAACCCATTTACATCATGAGTTGCTTTAAATAACAAAACATCCCGATACCAGATGGATAAAATATCCAGATAATCATTCACATCAAACTGATACTCTGTAATTTTTTTGATCGCAGCAGCCATTTCGTGGACTTCCATATCCCTGATATTCCGGAGCAGGGCAAGGGCTTCCTCCCTTACCTTATCAAACTCCTCACTCTTGGCAAGAAGTCTTGCCTTTCCAACATTTCCACGGGCAAAGGCCACACAGACATCTGCCTTATAATCCGGGATTTCCATTTCCTTCATTAAAAAGCTCTTGATCTGTTCATCCTTTACCGGCTTCATATTTAATACCACACAGCGGCTCAGAATCGTAGGAAGAAGCGTTTCGAGGTTCGTCGTCAGAATAATAATCACGGCATATTCCGGCGGTTCCTCCAGTGTCTTTAACAGGGCATTCTGCGCCTGCACCGTCATCTTCTCGCCCTCATTCATGATATAAATCTTCTTCGGACTGCTATATGGCTTAATCGCAACATCTCCATTAATCTGGTTACGGATATCATCCACACCAATCACATTGGGCTTCTCATGGGATACAAAAATAATATCCGGATGATTCCCGCTTAATGCCTGTTTGCAGGAATGACATACCTGACAGGGTTCTCCGTCCTTCCTGTCCGTACATTCCAATGCCATTGCAAAAACCTTCGCAATAAATTCCTTACCGGAATTTCTCTCTCCATTAATAATATAGGCGTGAGATACCTTATTCCGCTCTATGGCACCCTGCAAATGCTCCTTCAATTGTTCCTGTCCGATGATATCGCGAAATTCAGCCATATCCGCATCCTCCTCTATGTCAGAATATCAAGCAGCAATCCTCTGATTTCTCCAATTTTAGATAAAATCACCAGATGATCCTGCTCATCCTTCATTAATTCCTGCGCCAGCTGGTCTAAGTTTTCATCCACCAGACGAATGATTCCATAGACTCTGTGGCGTCCCCTTTTATCCAGAAAGTTCTCTCTGCTGAATTCATGGGATCGGTTCACGATCTCATTCATAAATTCCTTAATCAGGCCACGATACCGCTTCATATCCTTGATATCACGCTTCCTGGCAAGCTTATCGCCCTGCATGGTAATTGCTTCCATCATGGAGGTCAGTCTTGCCTGCAGCTCATGCTCTTCCACATGGCTGATCAGGGTAAACTTAAAACCACCATCGGAATCCTTCACCGGAGAAGCAGCTTCCGGCTGTGTTACCTGAGTCAATTGATTCACTTTCATATCCATGGCTGCACCTCCTGTCAGATTTATATGGATTTTCTGTAACTATTCAGAGCCATGCAAATTATGACAATATGGACGTCGAATGCATGCATTCGTAAGGACATTTGGCATAATTTATATGGCGAAGTAACCACATGAGTAAAACTTAAGCTGCGTATAGCAGCGGTTTTACGAATGGGGATCTGAATAGTTACGATTTTCTTACGATGGTGAAATCTCTTTATCTTCTTATCATCGCAAAGCAGACAGCAGATGTTCTTCGATTTCCTGTACACATCTTTCCAGATCATCATTCTCGAATACCTGCGTAATCCCTGCCTCTTCCAGCTTTTCTTTTGAAAAGTCTGCCGCATCTGCCAGAAATCTGCGGCACATTTCCTCATATTTCGGAGTTTCCTGCCGCCGCTCTCTCTGAATCGCACGTTCCAAACGTATTCCATCATCTACTTCTATATAGATCGGCAATACCTGGTCTCTGGAAAAGTACTCCGTTGTTTTAACAAAAGATTCCAAAGTTCCAATTACCAGATAATTCTGATTCTGAAGATCAATGCTGCCATCATCTACCGTAAAATAACGCCATGGACCATAAAAGGTCTGATAAACACGATCCTCAATAATCTTTCCTGCCTTAAGCAATTCCTGATAGTGGACTTCATCCGTGAAATGATATTCCCTGCCATCCTTTTCATGGGCACGGATCGGTCTTGTCGTATAAAGCACGACCTTCTCAAAGGGAATCTCCTTCCATTGCAGAAGATACTTATAAATTGTGTCCTTACCTGTGGAACTTTTCCCCATTAAATAAATCATTTTACCCATGATTCCAAACCTCTGCTGATTATACTGTGACCCATAGCTATCAGGTAACTTTACCTCTGCTCTGCTTCCAACTACTTCTGGCACAGCAGCTTAAGTCTTGCTCTATATTTATACTTCAATCACGCGGATCATATTGGTTCTTCCAGGTATACCAAGGGGTAAACCTGCCGTCAGGACAACGGTATCTCCCTGTTTAATATACCCTGCTTCAACCGCTGCCTTGATGGCATCATCAAACAAATCCTCCGCACTGTTTTCTCTCGGAATCCACAACGGCGTTACTCCCCAGTAAAGATTCATCTGACGACAGATTCTCGGGCTTACACTGCATGCAATAATCGGGCAGCTCGGCTTATACCGTGCAATCATTCCTGCCGTAAATCCGGAAATCGTTACGGTAATGATTGCTGCCGCCTTTAAATCTTTTGCTGTCGTACAGGTTGCATGGGAAATTGCAGTCGTGGTGTTATACTCTTCTGCCTCACGTCTCTTTAAACGCTCATCATAATTAATATCCTGCTCGGTACGCTCTGCAATCTTCGCCATCGTCGCAACTGCTTCTACCGGATATGCTCCTGCAGCCGTTTCTCCGGAAAGCATGATTGCCGTTGTTCCATCATAAATCGCATTGGCAATATCAGTCGCCTCAGCTCTGGTCGGACGGGGATTCTTAATCATGGATTCGAGCATCTGGGTTGCAGTAATAACCTGCTTACCCTGTGACTCTGCCATTTTAATCATTCGCTTCTGAATGACCGGTACTTCCTCAAGTGGAATTTCGACGCCCATATCACCTCTTGCAACCATAATACCATCAGAAGCTTCCAGAATTCCTTCCAGATTATGAATACCCTGCATATTCTCAATCTTTGCAATGATCTTCATATGGGAGCCATGCTCTTCGATGATCTTACGTACAGAAAGAATATCCTCTTTACATCTTACAAAGGAAGCAGCCAAAAAGTCAAATCCCATGTCACAGCCAAACATAATATCACTGATATCCTGCTCGCTCAAATATGGCATGGAAAGCTCTGCTCCCGGCACATTAACACCCTTGTGATTGGAAATTGGTCCTCCGTTAATGACGTCACAGATAATATCGGTATCCGTAATTTCCTGAACCACCATTTCAATCAAACCATCATCAATTAAAATTGTAGTTCCGACAGAGATATCATGAATCAGATTTTTATAGGTAATGGAAACCTTTTCATTGGTTCCCATCATATCTTCCGTCGTCAAGGTAAAGGTCTGTCCGCTTTCCAGTACCGTCTTTCCACCTTCAATGTCCTTCAGACGAATTTCCGGTCCCTTGGTATCAAGTAAGGTTGCTATCTGTAATCCAAGCTCACCGCTTATCTTCATCACGCGGTCAAATCTCTTCTTGTGCTCTTCATGCGAACCGTGTGAAAAGTTAAATCGTGCAACATTCATGCCGGCAAGCATGATCTCACGAAGCTTTTCCTCGCTCTCACTGGATGGTCCTAAGGTACAGATAATTTTGGTTTTTCTCATAAAATCTCCTTTTCACTTTGATTTCCCTATTAAATTATTTAGAACTGTGTCTGCAGAGCTACTACTTAAAATTCAAAATAATTCTCTGCATATACAGCTGCATAACCTGATAAACAAAGTTTCACATATATTTATTGATGTCTGCATAAAAATACTCATTCCATTGTTATTTATCTTGTTACAGAACGCAAACCTTACCTTCGTTAATTCCCTGCACGGTATATCCATGCCCGATTCTCTCCTGTATCGCCCGGACAAATGGCTCTTCAATTCGCTCACCCGGGACAAGAAGTGGTATGCCAGGTGGATATAAATTCACAAATTCTGCGGCCGTCCTTCCTATCGCATCTCTCAAAAGGACTTCACAGCTTTCCTGCATATAGGCTTCATAAAGTGGCAGCTTTCTTGCCGGATTCCAGCATTCCGAAACAGGCGTGAAGTCCGGTGCCTTTTCAGATGTAGACTCAGAATCAATATCCTTTAATGCCGCTACCAGACGCCGGATCCCCTCCTGCGTATCCATCATAGATAGCATGGCAAGGGCATACGTTTCACACGCCATCTCCAATTGCAGATGATATTTCTCTCTTAAAAGATCATAAAGCTGCTTACCGGTGAAGTTTGTATTCTTCACAGAAATAATAATCTTCGATGGCTCTGTATATGGGCAGATCCGCACATGCTTACAGGAAGCCAGTTCCTTTTCAAGCTGTCTGCGCATATCCAAAAGCTTATTCAGTCTTGCTTCTCCTTCCTTTTCCAGAAGATAAAGCCCCTCCTCAATCCCCGTCATCAGCAGATAAGACGGACTGCTTGTCTGATAAATTGCCAGATACTTCCGGAGATGATCGCGGTTCACTAACGTACCATTCACATGAAGAACTGCCGTCTGGGTCGGTGATGGCAATGTCTTATGCGTACTCTGAATTACAACATCTGCTCCACACTGTACCGAATTTTCCGGATAAGCTTCATGAAAACCAAGATGTGCCCCGTGTGCTTCATCAACTATCAATGGAACTCCATAAGAATGTGCGATCTTTGCGATTTCCCGGATATTCGAGCAGATCCCGTCGTAGGTCGGCGAGGTAACCACCACCCCCGCAATCACTTCCGCAGCTTTCCCCGGATCCACATTTCTCTCCCGGAGAGTCAGAATAATTGCTTTTCGTACCGTTTCCGGCAAAATTTCTCCTGCAAGGTCATATTCCGGAAGAAGCTCCGGATAAAGATACCGCACATTCAGCCGGTTTAAAAATGCAGCATGGTATACTGCCTTATGACAGTTACGCGCCATAAGAAGTACCTTTCCTTTTCCTGCAATAGAAGCAACGGCACTCAGAAGTCCTCCTGTACTTCCGTTAATCAGAAAATGCGTCTCCTCTGATCCATACAGCTTCGCTGCACGCTCCTGTGCCTGCCGGATCACTCCGGATGCCGCATGCAGATTATCAAAGCCATCAATCTCTGTAATATCCAAACGGTAAAATGGAGCAAGTGGTCCAGTTTCCGGATTTCTTTTGTGTCCCGGCATATGAAACGGATAGAAATCAGTCCGTGCATAGGCATTTAATTTCTCGTATAAGCCATCTAGCATGCCTTCTTCTCTCCGCTTCCCTGATCCTTTTTCTTCAAATGTGGCTTCCTGTCTGCCGTCCCCTTCCGGACATGCAGTGTTTCCAGGAGTGAACAGTATTTATCTGCCATGCTGACTACCCAGGCCTCCCGGCAGAGGGGCGGAACAACGGTCAGCGGCCACATATGCTTTTTAATGATATCCTGCTCTCTTGGAGTTAACTTATATTCCTTCTTCGCATTCTTAAGTGCAATTCCCGGATGATAAAATCCATGCAGAGACTGATAATTCTCCCGGTTCTTATCATGCCAGTCATAAAGGAAATAATCATGCAGCAATGCCCCCCGTACCAGATCCTTTTCCTGACAGTGAATCCTCAGCTTCCGGTTGATTGCCAGACTGTGCTGTGCTACGTCCAGGCAGTGTCTGCGGACAGGAATCGTTCCATGCTGTACATAATTTCTCGTACTCTTAAAATTATCTGACCGCATAATATCGTCACCATACTGTTTCATCAGATGGTAAAGTTCTCTTCTTCTGTCAAAATTCTTCTTAAGTTTTTCAAGTTTTTTCTGTGAACGTTTCACGCAAACCCCTTCTATCTATTGTACATTGTGATATGCAAACCAATACTCCAATATAGTATACCACAGGTCATAGCATTAGAAAATGAGATAGCGCGGATTTTTTGCAATTTAGGTAACAGTTCAGCCATGCAGAAATGATTGTATAAGATGACCGTGGGAGCTTGCTCACTAAGGGCAGCTTATACAATCATTTCTATAGGGCGGACGCCCGACATGAAATAAGCTGCCGGAAAGCACGTATATTTGTTAGCCAATCTGTACCATCCGGCAGCTTATGAATGGGATTGGCTGAACTGTTACGCAATTTACAAAAAAAGAACTCAATCCTTCAAAAGAATTGAGTTCTTTGGTTAAATGCCCAGAACCGGAATCGAACCAGTGACACGAGGATTTTCAGTCCTCTGCTC